>VFQP010000396.1_pt1 | contig 90828 bp, 77 predicted proteins | sample 3512351 | NCBI WGS metagenome assembly VFQP01 (sample SAMN10412372, study PRJNA504923) | tailings metagenome | isolation source: Relicate 1 Philex TSF1 revegetated site | place: Philippines: Tuba, Benguet | collected 2017-08-29
CGGCGGCCATCAAGGGCTACCGCATGGTGCTGATCATGCCGGAGGACCTCTCCATTGAGCGCGCGCAGACCATGAAGGCGTTCGGCGCCGAGCTCATCCTCACTTCCAAGAGCGGTGGCATGGAGTCCGCGCGCGACCTGGCCGAGAAGATGCAGGCCGACGGCAAGGGCCGCGTGCTCGACCAGTTTGCCAATGCCGACAACCCGCGCATCCACTACGAGACCACCGGCCCCGAGCTGTGGGCGCAGACCGGCGGGCGCATCACGCATTTCGTGAGCGCCATGGGCACCACCGGCACCATCACCGGCGTCTCGCGCTTTCTCAAGGAAAAGAACCCGGCAGTGCGCATCATCGGCGCGCAGCCGAGCGAGGGCTCGCGCATTCCGGGCATCCGCAAGTGGCCGACCGAGTACCTGCCCAAGATCTACGACCCCAGCACGGTGGACGAGCTGGTGTACGTGAGCCAGGGCGACGCAGAAGCCATGTGCCGCCAGCTGGCGCGTGAAGAGGGCATCTTCGCCGGCATCTCGGCGGCGGGCGCCTGCTGGGTGGCGCAGCAGATCGCCAGCCAGGTGGAGAACGCGACCATCGTCTTCGTGGTGTGTGATCGCGGGGATCGCTACCTCTCCACCGGCGTTTTCCCGGCCTGAGGCCCGCCCCGGCCATGAGCACCGAATTCCGGTTCTGCCCCGTCTGCGCCACGCCGCTGGCCATGATCGGTATGGAGGAGGACGGCGGCTTCACCCAGCGACTGCGCTGTCCGGCCTGTGGCTTCACGCACTGGAACAACCCGACGCCGGTGCTGGCGGCCATCGTCGAGATGGACGGGCAGATCCTGCTGGCCCGCAACGCGGCGTGGCCGACGAAGATGTTCGGCCTTATCACCGGTTTCATGGAAGCCGGGGAGACGCCAGAAGGCGGCATCCGGCGCGAGATCGCGGAAGAAACCTCGCTGGAGGTGGACACGCTGGAGCTGGTCGGCGTGCACGATTTCCAGCGCATGAACCAGGTCATCATCACCTACCACGCGCGCGCGCATGGCGATGTGCGGCTTTCGCCCGAGCTGGCCGACTACCGCCTGCTGCGGCCCGAACAGGTGCGTTGCTGGCGGGCGGGCACCGGCCTGGCGCTGGCGCAATGGCTGCGCCAGCAGGGCCATGAGCCCGTGTTCATGGACGATGTACAACGAAAACCCGCCGCGGGTCCGTCGGACGGCGCCGGATAGCAGTCCATGGCGCGTGTGCGGACGCCGTTCCGCGCGGCGGGCCGCTTAGAATGACGACAACCTGGAATACCCCCCACCCCATGACTGCCGACAAAGAACTCGACGCCCGTGGCCTGAACTGCCCCCTGCCGATCCTCAAAGCCAAGAAGGCGCTTGCCGACATGCTCAGCGGCCAGACGCTGAAGGTGATCTCGACGGACGCTGGTTCCGTGCGCGATTTCCAGGCTTTCGCCAAACAGACCGGCAACGTGCTGATGCAGCAGGAAACCGTCGGCGGCGACCACATCACCCTGCTCAAGCGCCGCTGAACACCGGCCGGCGCGATCCGTTTCCTTCACCTTCCCAACGCGCCAACACACCACCATGGAAGTCCTGTTGCTTGATCCGCTCGTGCCCGAGGCGCTGGCCTGGTTGCAGGAGCGCCATGAAGTGAGTTTCCGGCCGGACCTGGCCGACGATCCCGCCGAACTGCGCAAGAGCACCTACAAGACGCGCGGCATCGTGTTGCCCCCGCACGTGGTGGTGTCCAGCGAATTCCTGGACTTCGCGCCCAAGCTCGAGATCGTTGCGCGCATGCAGATCTCCAGCGACAACACCGACCTGAACGCCTGTGCGCGTCGCAACGTGCGCGTGCTGCAGGCCCGCAGCGCCACGGTGCGCTCCAACGCCGAGTACCTGCTCTACGGTCTGCTGATGCTGTACCGCCGCGGCATGATCAGCGCGCTGCTGGGCCGCAAGATCGCCCAGGTGCGCATGGGCCGCGAACTCTCCGGCAGCACCGTGGGACTGCTGGGCTTGGCGCCCGTGGCCCACACGCTGGCGCCGATGCTGCGCAGCCTGGGTGTGCGGCTGCTGGGCTACGACCCGGCCGTGCACCACGCCGCCGATATCTGGGACAAGCTCAAGGTCGAACCCGTGTCGCTGCAGGAGCTGCTGAACCATTCCGACGCGATCTCGCTGCAGATGGTCTACGCCTCGCGCTTCCGGGGCTGGATCAACGAGCGCATGCTCAACCATTGCAAGCCTGGCCAGCTCTGGGTGGGCGTGAGCCGGAGTTCGCTGTTCGACGCCGAGGCACTGGCGCTGGCGCTGTGCGACGGCCGCATCGACGCCTGCCTGCTCGATGGCGCGAACCCGCAGTTCGCGGCCGAAGGCACGCCGCTGCATGGCATTCCCAACCTGCACCTCACGCCGCGCCTGGGTTCGCACACCCGCGAGGCCAAGCTGCGCGCCAGCTGGTACGTGGCGCACCGCATGCACGAGACCCTGTCACCCGGCTCCATGCAGAACGAGAGCCGCCTGAGCGACTTCTCGGCGCTGGACAACATCGACTACCAGGACACGACCAGCGATCCACAGGCGGTGTCACCGTCGCAGTGGAGCTCGATCGCCATGCATCGGGGTTGACCCCCCGCCGCACCTGCGGCGCGTCACCCCCCAGGGGCAATGCCTGCGGTCTGGCCAAGCCAGTCCCGCGGCATTCTGGAAGGGCTTCCCCTCGCTGGTTAAAGCTCAGGCGCCCAGACGGGCCAGTTGCTCCCGCACCTTGTCCAGCGTTGCACTGAAGTCGGCGACGCGTTTCTTTTCCTGATCGATCACCGCGGGTGGTGCCTTGGCCACGAAGGCTTCGTTCGAGAGCTTGCCGTTGGCCTTGGTGATCTCGTTCTCCAGTCGCGCGGCTTCCTTGCCGAGGCGGACCTTCTCGGCCGCGACGTCGATCTCCATGAAAAGGCACATGCGGGCATCGCCCACCACCGCCACGGGTGCGGCCTGTGCGGCGGCGGCCCAGGCGGCCTCGTCGTCGAACACGCGCACCTCGTTCAACTTGGCCAGGGACTGCAGCACCGGGCCCGCGGCCTTCATGAAGGCGGTGTCGCCCACCACGTAGAGCGGCAGTCGGGTGGCGGGTGACACGTTCATCTCGCCGCGCAGCGTGCGGCAGGCGTCGACCACCGACTTGAGCTTCACCACGTGCGCGATGGCGGCTTCGTCGATCTTGTTCGGCTGGCTCTCGGGGTAGCGCGCAATGCTGACCGACTCAACTGGCAGGCCGGCCACCGGTGCCACCTTCTGCCAGAGCTCTTCGGTGATGAACGGGATGATCGGATGCGCCAGCCGCAGGATGGCTTCCAGCGTGCGGATCAGTGTGCGGCGCGTGGCACGCTGCTGGGATGCGTCGCCGGTCTGGATCTGGACCTTGGCAATCTCGAGGTACCAGTCGCAGAACTCGTTCCAGACGAAGTCGTAGATCGCGTTGGCGACGTTGTCGAGCCGGTATTCGGCAAAGCCTTTCGCCACCTCGGCCTCTACCTTCTGCAGCACCGAGCTGATCCATCGGTCGGCCTGGCTGAAGCTCAGGTAGCCGTGGAAAGGCTGGCCCACGGCGCATTCGGCCTTGGTGTGTTCCTGCAGGCCGCAGTCGTGGCCTTCGCAGTTCATCAGCGTGAAGCGCGTGGCGTTCCAGAGCTTGTTGCAGAAGTTGCGGTAGCCCTCGCAGCGCTTGCTGTCGAAGTTGATGCTGCGGCCCAGCGAGGCCAGCGCGGCAAAGGTGAAGCGCAGCGCGTCGGCACCGTAGGCGGGAATACCTTCGGGGAACTCCTTCTCGGTGTCCTTGCGCACGCGCGGCGCGGTCTCGGGCTTGCGCAGGCCGGTGGTGCGCTTTTCGAGCAGTTGCGGCAGCGCGATGCCGTCGATCAGGTCCACCGGGTCGAGCACGTTGCCTTCGCTCTTGCTCATCTTCTGGCCTTGTGCGTCGCGCACCAGGCCGTGGATGTAGACGTGCTTGAACGGCACGCGGCCGGTGAAGTGGGTCGTCATCATGATCATCCGGGCGACCCAGAAGAAGATGATGTCGTAGCCCGTCACGAGCACGGTGCTGGGCAGGTAGAGGTTGTAGTCCTCCGTGTCGCCGTCCTTCTGGTTCGGCCAGCCCATGGTGCTGAAAGGCACCAGGGCAGAGGAGTACCAGGTGTCGAGCACGTCGGGGTCGCGCGTGAGCGTCTTGCCCGGCGCCCTGGCCTGCGCTTCGGCTTCGTTGCGCGCCACGATCACGTTGCCGGCTTCGTCGTACCAAGCGGGAATCTGGTGGCCCCACCAGAGCTGGCGGCTGATGCACCAGTCCTGGATGTTGTTCATCCACTGGTTGTAGGTGTTGACCCAGTTCTCGGGCACGAAGCTCACTTCGCCCGACTTGACGGCATCGACGGCCTTCTGCGCAATGCTCTTGCCCGTGGGGTCCTGGTCGCTGACCTTGCTCATGGCGATGAACCACTGGTCGGTCAGCATGGGCTCGACGACGGCACCGGTGCGGGCGCAGCGCGGCACCATCAGCTTGTGCTTCTTGGTCTCCACCAGCAGGCCGGCCGTTTCAAGATCGGCCACCACGGCCTTGCGCGCCACGAAGCGGTCCATGCCACGGTACTTCTCGGGCGCGTTTTCGTTGATGGCCGCGTCGAGCGTGAGCACGCCAATGATCGGCAGGCCGTGGCGCTGGCCGACGGCGTAGTCGTTGTTGTCGTGCGCGGGCGTGACCTTGACCACGCCGGTACCGAACTCGCGGTCCACGTAGGCGTCGGCGATCACGGGAATCTCGCGGTCGCACAGCGGCAGCTTCACGGTCTTGCCGATCTGCGACACGTAGCGTTCGTCTTCCGGGTGCACCATCACCGCCACGTCACCCAGCAGGGTTTCGGGCCGCGTGGTGGCCACGGTCAGCGAGCCGCTGCCGTCGCTCAGCGGGTAGGCGATGTGCCAGAGGAAACCGTCTTCCTCCTCGCTCTCCACCTCGAGGTCGGACACGGCGGTCTTGAGCACCGGGTCCCAGTTCACGAGGCGCTTGCCGCGGTAGATCAGGCCCTGCTCGTACAGCCGCACGAAGGTCTCGGTGACGACGGTGCTGAGCTTGTCGTCCATGGTGAAGTATTCGCGGCCCCAGTCCACGCTGTCGCCCATGCGGCGCATCTGCGTGGTGATGGTGTTGCCGCTCTGTTCCTTCCACTCCCACACCTTGGCCACGAAATTCTTCCGCGCCTCGGCGGGCGTGGGGCCCATGTCGTGGCGGCTGATGCCCTGGGCCTGCAGCTGGCGTTCCACCACGATCTGGGTGGCGATGCCGGCGTGGTCGGTGCCGGGCACCCAGACCGTGTTCGCGCCCGCCATGCGGTGGTAGCGCGTGAGGCTGTCCATGATGGTCTGGTTGAACGCGTGGCCCATGTGCAGCGTGCCGGTCACGTTCGGCGGCGGCAGCTGGATCGCGAACGACGGCGCACCCGCCTGAGCAACCCCGGTGCCCCGGAAGCCGGCGGCGCCGTAGCCGCGCTGTTCCCACTCGGGGCCCCAGCGGGCTTCGAGCGGTGCGGGTTCGAACGATTTGGCCAGGGATTGCAGGCCAGGCTGGTTCAGGGTGTCGGTCATGGGCGCGCCAAAAATGGGAACGGCATCCCGCAGGATGCCGTCTGGGAGAGCAGGGGGAGAACCCCCGATTTTAGCGAGGCAGGCGCTGGGCAGCCTCGATGCAGGCTTTCAGCACGCCGGTGTCGCCGATCTGGTTGGCCAGCAGCAGGATCAGGCGGGCGTTGAGCAGTTCGCTGTCTTCGCGGCTGAGGCCGGCATGGGCGTCGAGCAGCTGCTCGTAGAACGCATCGGCGTCCTGGAAATTCAGGTTCTGTTTCATGGTGTGTCTCCGCGCAGGCCGAGCGAGCGTTCGATGGCTGTGACCAGCCGGGCGTCGATGGTGTCGCCGGTGGCGGCGAGGTAGCCGTCAGGCCGCACCAGCGCCCAGGCGTTGCCGGACACCTGGCAGGCACCCTGCAGATGGCCTTCCGGGTCGCGCACGTGTTCCGTCGCCTGGGCAGCGCCGCGGGCGCCCAGCACCTGCACGCTGCGCACCGGCGCGTCGAGGCAGAGCCGGCGCAGGCGTTCCAGGGCGGCCGGCGCGAAATGTCCGAACACCAGCACCAGCAGATCGCCTCCGGCCCAGTTGAGCAGGTCGTTGACGCGCCCGGCGCTGCCATCGGCCCAGGCAAAAGACACGTTCTGCACCGATTGCCCCGAAGCGCTGCCGTCCGCGTAGGTGCATGCGCTGGATTGGCTGTAGGGGTTGGCCACCGCCATGCGGCCGGTGTTGATGAGGCTGCGCGCGAACGGGTATTGCTTGGCCAGCCCGATGGCGGCATGGCGGAACAGGCGCTCGGCACCGTCGGCCGGGCGCAGGAAGCGCGCGGTGCGGTTGGTGACGCAGACGTTCTGCTGGGCGGCTTCCAGGCGTTCGTCGTGGTAGCTCTGCAGCAATGCCGCATCGGCCTTGCCACGCAGCACGGCGGCGAGTTTCCAGGCCAGGTTGTCGGCATCGGCCACGCCGGTGTTGCCTCCGCGCGCACCGAAGGGACTGACCACCTTGGCCGAATCACCCATCAGGAACACGCGGCCATGGCGCATGGCGTGCACGCATTCGCTGCGGTAGGCATAGGGGCCGACCCACACGATCTCCACGCCCACCTCGGGCCCGAACTGGCGCGCCAGGCGCTCGCGCACCACGTCCTCGCGGCTCACGTACGCCGGGTCGGCGTTGGGGGCCATCTGGTAGTCGATGCGCCAGACGTTGTCGGCCATGAGGTGTTGCCAGACCGCGCGGTTTTCGTTGAACGGGGCTTCGATCCAGGTGTGCCGTTCCACCGGCGGGTGTTCGGTGAAGCGCACGTCGGCGATGCACCAGCGGTCGTCGCCACGGCGCGAGTCGAACGGCACGGCGAGCCATTTGCGCAGCGGGCTGGCGGAGCCGGTGGCGTCGATCACGTGCTCCGCTTCGATGCAGTAGGTACCCGCGGGCGTTTCCACCGTGAGGGTGGCGCAGTCGGCGTTCTGCTCGAAAGCGGTGAGGCGGTTCTGCCAGCGCAGCTCGACGCCGCCCAGCTGCTGGATGCGGTCGACCAGGAAGGCTTCGATGTAGAACTGCTGGATGTTGATGAAGGGCGGCTGGCTGGAGAGGTGGAAGTTGCCCTGCTGGCGCAGGTCGAAGCTGTAGACCTCGTCGTCGCCCGCGAAGGTGCGGCCCACGCTCCACTGCGTGCCCTTGGCCGCGATGCGATCGAAGATGCCGAGACGCTCGAAGATTTCCAGCGATTTCTGCGTGTAGCAGATGCCGCGCGAGGACGCACCCTTGACGCCAACGGTGTTGTCCTCGTCGATGAGCACCGCACGCACGCCCAGGCGCGCCAGCGAGCAGGCCATGGTGAGGCCGGTGATGCCGCCGCCGACGATGACGATGGGGTGCCGGACAAGTGCGCCGCCCTGCAATTCGGGCGGGGGCACGAAGTCGTATTCCGGCAGCACGTAGCCGGCGCCGCTGGTGAATTCGTAGCTGTTCGTGAGGGCTGTGTCGCGGTATGCCGTTACTGACATGCATCGCTCCTTCGTTGGGTTGTCTTCATGTTCTTCTCTCGTTGACCTCGTGGGCCTGGTGACGCCCGGCACTCTGCTCCGCGGGTGTCCCCCGGCGGCTGGTGCCGCCTCCTCCTTTACCCCGCTGCGCAGAGCACCGGGCGTCACCAGGCCAGGCAGTCTTTGAGTGCTCACTGGTGCACGCGCGCACGGAGGTCGGCGAAGGGAGGGGGTGATGGGCGCAGCGAAGTCAAGGAGGAGGCGGCACCAGCCGCCGGGGGACATGAGCGGAGCCCATCACCCCCTCCCTTCGCCGACCGGCACCACACCAACGCCAGAACCCGTCAGGCCTTGGCGCGCTCCGCCACCTCGGGCCGGTCGTTCTGCTGCGGCTTCAGCGGCGCGGCCGACTTGCCTTCTGCGCGTTCCTTGCGCCACTGTTCCTTGCGCGCCGTCCACTCGGCCAGCCGCGCATGCGCCGTCTTGCTCTCCTTGAGCATCTCGAACTCGTCCGCCAGCTGGGCGGTGAGTTCCAGCCGGATGCCGTTGGGATCAAAGAAATAGATGCTCTTGAAGATGTGGTGATCGGTCACCCCCAGCACCTCGATGCCGCCGGCTTCCAGGCGCGCCTTGGTGTTCTCCAGCTCCTCCACCGTGTCCACCCGGAAGCTGATGTGGTTCACCCACTTCGGCGTGTTCGGGCTCGGCAGCGCGGCCTCGTCGTCGCCCAGGTCGAAGAAGGCGATGAACGAGCCGTCCTGCAGGCGGAAGAAGAAGTGCGTGTACGGGCAGTACTCGCCCGTGCTCGGCACGTGGTCGCTCTGGATGATGTGGTACAGCGGCAGGCCGAGGATGTCCTCGTAGAAACGGCGCGTTTCCTCTGCATCCTTCGCGCGGTACGCGTAGTGGTGCAACTGCTGGATCGGTGCTGGCGGGGGCAGGGTGGCGGTGGTCGGCATGTCGGTCTCCTGTGTGGCGAAAGCGGGCCTTGTGATTCACCATTATGCAACGCATTTCTCTTATCGTAATTCAATAGGCCTGCGGCGCGCTCCAGTTTGAGGGTTTCCGGGCGGGGTGTCGACGCCGTTGAGCCGGCCGCTCTGATAGTGATAATCGAAGCTTCACCCCCTATCCGGATCCCGATGGCCGAGCCGCGCACGACCGATGCCCGCAGACGCCTTCCTTACAGCATGCTCTTCCTGATATCGCCCGCCAAGGCCCTCGACTACGAGACGCCACCCCACGTGGCCACCCACACCCAGCCCCTGTTCGTGAAGCACGCCGCCGAGCTGATCGACGTGTTGCGCGAGAAGTCGCCGCTGCAGATCGGCGAGCTCATGAAACTGTCGGACGCGCTGTCCGGCCTGAACGTGGCGCGCTACCAGGCCTGGCGGCCGAAGTTCACCGCGAAGAACGCCAAGCAGGCGGTGCTCGCGTTCGACGGCGACGTGTACGGCGGGCTGAGTGCCCGCACGCTGGGCGAGGCCGAGCTCGACTGGCTGCAGCAGCACCTGTGCATCCTCAGCGGTCTGTATGGCGTGCTGCGGCCGCTGGACTGGATGCAGCCCTACCGGCTCGAGATGGGCACGCGCCTCAAGACGGCCCGGGGCCGGAACCTTTACGAGTTCTGGGGCAGCCAGGTTGCCGAGTACCTGAACCAGCGCGCCCGCGCCGATCTGAGCCCGGTGGTGATCAACCTCGCCAGCGAGGAATACTTCAAGGTGGTGGACCGCAAGGCACTGGTGCCGCGCGTGGTCACCTGCGCTTTCGAGGAGCGCAAGGCCGATGGCTACAAGGTCATCAGTTTCATGGCCAAGCGCGCGCGCGGCCTGATGGTGCGCTACGCCGTGACGCACCGCGCCACCACCCCCGAGCAGCTCAAGGGCTTTGACCTCGAGGGCTACCGTTTCGTGCCGGCCGCGTCCTCCGCCGACCGGCTGGTGTTCCGCCGCGAACAACCCGGGGCCTGAGGCCTACTCAACACACGATCTTCACCATGAGCCAGACCATCACCCCCGAATTGCGCCGCTGGATCATCGAGCAGGCCTCCGCTGGCTTCACACCCGAAGTGGTGCTCGCTTCGATGGTGTCTTCCGGCTGGCAGGAATCGGTGGCCGTGGCCGCGCTGGAAAGCACGCTGCACGAGCACCTGCAGGAGCAGGCCAGACTGAGGGCCGCCGAGGCCGCAGCGGGCGTGCAGGCGGATGCCGAGCTCGTGAGGGTGCCGGTGCCCGACCTCGATCTGACCCGGTCGCCGCGCCAGATCGACGCGGGCGACCGCATGGTGGATGTCATCGTGACGGTGGGCAACCCGCGCGTGGTGGTGCTGGGCAACCTGCTCAGCGCCGAGGAGTGCGAGGCGCTGATCGAATCGGCGCGGCCGCACCTGGCGCGCTCGCTCACCGTGCAGACCCAGACCGGTGGCGAAGAGCTCAACCCGGACCGCACCAGCAGCGGCATGTTCTTCACCCGGGGGCAGACGCCCGAGGTGGCGCGCGTGGAGGCCCGCATCGCCCGGCTGCTGAACTGGCCGCTGGAGAATGGCGAGGGCTTCCAAGTGCTGAACTACAAGCCCGGTGCCGAATACAAGCCGCACTACGACTACTTCGACCCCAACGAGCCGGGCACGCCGACCATCCTGCGGCGCGGCGGCCAACGCGTGGCCACGCTGGTGATGTACCTCAACGAGCCCACGCGCGGCGGCGGCACGACCTTCCCCGACATCGGCCTGGAAGTGGCCCCGGTGCGCGGCAACGCGGTGTTCTTCACCTACGACAGGGCCCACCCTGCCACGCGCACACTGCACGGCGGTGCGCCGGTGATCGAGGGTGAGAAGTGGGTCGCCACCAAGTGGCTGCGCGAACGCGAATTCATCTGAAGATATCCATGTCACCGAACACCCCTGAACAATCGCAACTGGGCCGCGTCTCGGCCTACATCGACCAGTACGACGCCTCGCTGTTGTTCCCCCTGCCGCGCGAGACCAAGCGGCGCGAGATCGGTATCACCGGCAGCGTTCCCTTTCTCGGTGCCGACCTCTGGACCGCGTTCGAGCTGAGCTGGTTGAACCTGCGCGGCAAGCCGATGGTGGCGCTGGCACAGATCACCGTGCCCTGCGAGAGCACGCACATCGTCGAGAGCAAGTCGTTCAAGCTCTACCTCAACAGCTTCAACAACACGCGCTTCGCCAGCGCGGACGCGGTGCGCGACCTCATCCGCACCGACGTGAGCACCGCCATCTGGCACGGCGGCCCGGTGCAGGCGAGCGCGGGCGTGCGGCTGGTGCTGCCCGAGCAGTTCGACCGCGAACCGGTGCACGAACTCGACGGCCTGTCGATCGACCGGCTCGACGTGGAGTGCACGCAATACCAGCCCGCGCCCGAGCTGCTCAGCGCCGCGCTGCACGAACAGCCGGTGACGGAAACGCTGGTGAGCCATCTGCTCAAGAGCAACTGCCTGGTGACGGGTCAGCCCGACTGGGGCAGCGTGCAGATCCAGTACAGCGGCCCGCAGATCGACCAGGCGGGGCTGCTGCAGTACATCGTCAGCTTCCGCAACCACAACGAGTTCCATGAGCAGTGCGTCGAGCGCATCTACATGGACATCTGGCAGCGCTGCAAGCCGGCCAAGCTCACGGTGTACGCGCGCTACACGCGCCGCGGCGGGCTGGACATCAACCCCTGGCGCAGCAGCCACCCGCAATCGCCGCCGGCCAACGTGCGCACGGCGCGGCAATAAAGTGGTGGGCGGCGGCGCCGTTCAGGCCGCCTTCTGGAAACCTTCCAGCAGGTTGACGGCGTTGGTGCCGACCTCGTCGACCGCGTAGCCACCCTCGAAGGTGAACACCGTCGGCAGCGCCGCGCTGGCGAGTGCCGCACCCACCGCGGCGTAGTCGCCGGTCTTGAGGGTGAAGCCGGAGATCGGATCGCCCTCGAACGTGTCCAGCCCCATGGGCACCACCAGCGCGGTGGCGCCGAATTCCCGCACGGCTTCGAGCGCGGTGTCGAGCGCGGTGCGCCAGGTCTGCACACCGGTGCCGCGCTTGAGTGGCAGGTTGAGGTTGAAGCCCACACCCGCACCCTCGCCACGCTCGTCCGTATGGCCGAGGAAGAAGGGGTATTCGGTGGCAGGGTCGCCGTGGATCGACACGGTGAACACGTCGGCACGTTCGTAGAAGATGGTCTGCGTGCCGTTGCCGTGGTGGTAGTCCACGTCCAGCACGGCCACCTTGTCGTGGCCCGCGTCGCGCAACGCCTGCGCGGCGATGGCGGCGTTGTTCAGGAAGCAGTAGCCACCCAGAAAGTCGGGCCCGGCGTGGTGGCCGGGCGGGCGCGAGAGCGCGAAGGCACTGCGGTCGCCACCGGCCACGGCGCGCGCGGCGGCCAGGGCACACGCGGCGCCACCGCGCGCCGCGGCCCAGGTGCCGGCGGTCAGCGGGGAGCCCGAGTCGAACGAAAACAGGCCCAGCCGGGCCGCGAAGTTGTGCGGCAGCACGTCGTTGCGAAAGCCGTGCCTGTTGGCCAGCGGCCAGACGGAGGGCAGGGCGTCGCGCTGCGCGTTGGCAGGGTCCATGGCCACCCAGTCGTCCCACGCGGTGGCGAGGAAGGCGAGGTAGCGCACGTCGTGCACGCGGGCGATGGCGGCGTCCAGGTCGGCTTCATCCACGGTGGGTGGCGTGAGCGGACCGAGCGGGCGGCGCTGCAGTTCGGCGAGCACGAAGTCCAGCCGCGCGGGCACCTCGTGGCACGGCACCATGCGGCCGCGAAACATTTCCTGCTGGCCGGCATGGCCGGCGTGGTGGGGGTTGTGGAAGGTTTTCATGGACACCTGAACGATGGGGACGCCCATCGTAGCGAAAGCACGAACCTCAGGCGGCCAGGGCCAGTGTGGCTTGCTGCGGCACGGCGTCGCGCAGCAGGCCGAACAGGTCTTTCGGGTCCGGCAGTGCGGGGATCAGCGGCAGCTGCTGGCCCAGGCCGAGTTCGCTGGCCGCCTGGCGCAGGAAGCGCAGCGCGGAATAGTCTTCGAGCGCGAAGCCGACGGAGTCGAACAGCGTGACCTGCGCGTTGCCGGTGCGGCCAGCGGCCTGGCCCGCGAGCACCTGCCAGAGCTCGGTCACGGCGAAGTCGGCGGGCAGGTGCTGCAGATCGCCCTCGATGCGGGTCTGCGGCTCGTACTCGACGAACACCGAGGCCATGCGCAGCACGTCGGGGTGCAGCTCGGTCTTGCCGGGGCAATCGCCGCCCACGCCGTTGATGTGCATGCCCGGCTCGATCAGCTCGGGCGTGAGGATGGTGGCGTTGGTCTTGTCGGCGGTGACGGTGGTCACGATGTCGGCACCGCGCACCGCCTGCGCGATGCTGTCGCAGGGCAGCAGGCGCAGGCCGGTGTGGCCCGCGAGGTTGGCCATGAGCTTGCGGGTCGCCGCAGTGTCGGTGTCATACAGACGGATCTCGTCGATGCCCATGAGGTGGTGGAAGGCCAGGGCCTGGAACTCGCTCTGCGCGCCGTTGCCGATCAGCGCCATGCGGAGGCTCTGTGGGCGGGCCAGTGCGCGCGCCGCCACGACCGACATGGCTGCGGTGCGCAGCGCGGTGGTGAGCGTGAGTTCGCTCAGCAGCACGGGCGCGCCGGTGGCCACGTCGGCCAGCACGCCGAAGGCCATCACCGTCGGCAGGCCGCCTTGCGTGTTCTTCGGGTGGCCGTTGACGTACTTGAAAGCGTAGGTGGTGTCGTCGGCGATTGGCATCAGCTCGATCACGCCGTCGGTGGAGTGGCTGGCCACCCGGGCCGATTTGTCGAAGTCGGGCCAGCGCAGGTAGTCGGCGTGGAGGGTGCCGGCCAGGCGTTCGAGCGTGGCGGGCAGGCCCAGGCGCTGGATCAGACGGGCCACGTCCTGGGCGCTGAGGAACAGGGTGGGGAGGGAAGCGGAGGTGGTTTTCATGGGGATGTCCTGTGGATGGGCATCAGTGTCCGCGGCCGCACGTTCAATGTAAATCGTCAACAGTGCTTGAATTTCGTCAGAAAATTGTCAAAAAGGCAGGCATGAATCGCATAATGACCAAATGGATGCCCTGGACCAACAACTGATCGGCCTGCTGCGCAAGGACGCGCGCACCAACGTAGCCGCGCTGGCGAAGAAGCTGGGCGTCTCGCGCGGCACCGTCACCAACCGCATTGCACGCCTTGAAGCCACCGGCGTGATCGTGGGCTACACGGTGCGCCTGCGGCCCGACGCCGAGCCGAGCGAGATCACCGCGTGGATGAGCGTGGCGGTGGAGGGCAACCAGACGCGCGCGGTGATTGCCAGCCTGCTGGGAGAACCCGGCGTGGCCGAGTTGCACGACACCAATGGCCGGTGGGACCTGCTCGCCGGCCTGCGCGCCACCAGCCTGGCGGAACTCTCGCAGGTGCTCGAGCGCATCCGCCTGATCCGCGGCATCAGCAGCACCGAGACCAGCCTGCACCTGGCCACCTACCGCCTGTCCTGACCCCTCCACCGGAGCACCCATGAAAACCGCCCTGCTCGTGATCGACATGCAACAAGGCCTCTGCGAGGGAGAAGGGCGCGCGTATGCCACGGACGAGGTGATCGCGCGCATCAACCACGTGGCGGCGCGCCACCGCGAGGCCGATGCGCCGGTGGTCTTCATCCAGCACGAGTCCACCAGCGGGTATCTGGAACACGGCACGCCCGAATGGCAGCTGGCGCTGGGTCTGGAGGTGCAGCCTGGCGACCTGCGGGTGCGCAAGAAGACGCCCGACGCGTTCCTGAACACCGATCTGGAAGCCCTGCTGAAGGCCCGTGGCGTGGAAGAGCTCGTCGTCTGCGGCATGCACACCGAGTTCTGCGTGGACACCACCACGCGCCGCGCGCTGGCACTGGGCTATCCGGTGGTGCTGGTGGCCGACGCCCACACGTCGGCCGGCAACGCGGTGCTCACCGCCCCGCAGGTGATCGCGCACCACAACGCGACCCTGACCAGCATCTCCAGTTTTGGCCCGCGCGTGCGCGCGGTGAGCAGCGCCACGTACGACCTGTCCTGACGCTTCAGAGAATCAGGATCTCGACGCGCCGGTTCCTGACTTCCGATGCATCGGACGGGGCGAGTGGTCTGGTCGCCCCGAAGAACTGCACCTCGATATCGTCCAGTGTGGGGTCGTTCCTGCGAAGCAGTTCAGCGATGGCCTCGGCCCTCTCTTCCGACAGCTTCAGATTGCGTTGCGATGAGCCGGTGGCGTCGGTGTGGCCGAACACCATGATGCTGGCCGGCTTTCTTGCCCGCGCAGCCGTGAACACGCCCGGAAGCAAGGCCTTCGACTCTGCCGTGAGTTCGGTCTTGTCCACGAGGAAGTTCAGGATGAAGGTCTTCGGCTTTGGGGGCTGGACGCCGAGCAGCGCGCCATAGCGGCGGTCCAGCGTTTCCTGGGCCATGGCCGAGGCTGGTGAGGGCCTTGCATCCGCCTTCTCGACCATCGTCTGGCTGAGGGCTTTCTGCAGCAGCTGTGAGCCAGTCGCAGTGGAGACCGTGACGGCACCCACCTTTCCGTCATCGTCGGGCAACAGCACCACGGTCGTCCGGGGTGTGGACGGTGGCCGGGTGGCACAGGCGGCGAGGCCCGTACAGACAGCGATCAGCAGTGCGAACAGACGGCTGTAACGTGTGCATGCCGCCTTCATGGCTGTCCGGTTCCCGCGTCGACGATGAAGCGGGTGCCGCGAATGCCGATCGTCGCGATGGGCGTTCCCACCCGCACGGTCTCGGGCGACATCCTGCCCATGAGGCCGGATGTGTAGACCGCGGCGCCCTTTGCGATGTAGAGCAGGAAGTCAAACCTGTCGCGTCTGGGTTCGAAGACGTAGCTCTTCACCTCCACATCGGCGGATGGTCCCACGGTGAGAACCGTGGCGTCCTTGAACACGATGGTGGCTGACGCGTCACCGGCGGAAACGATGCGGTCCGACACAAAGAGCTTCATGCCTGAGTCGCCATCCAGCGTCGCCGCGTCGCGAGTGACACTGACGTCGCCAGCCACGTTCCTCAACGTGGCGATGTGACCTCCATTCGCGTGCGCTGCGCCGGCCAGTCCCCCTGCAAGCGAGAACACCATCAGGGAAGCGAGCGCGCAGCGCCCACCGGTTGTGACCTTCCTGTTTCGAAGATGCTCAGTGAACATGTTGGCGGGCCCGTGTGTGATAACGGTCCGCAGAATAGGTGGGCCCCTCTGTGGACACTGTGCGCTGGCGAACACACCGCGTCAAACGGCAGCGGCTCCCTGTGGGTTTGATGAATTTGTCACGGTTCGCGTCGACGTGGGTCGATCGCGACGCACGGAAGGAAGGGCGAGCTTCAGCCCAGCGTCTTGAACGGCTGCAGGCCGGTCAGTGGCGTGAAGTTGCCGGCGCGCCTGTCCTTCATGGCGGCGATGGACTCGCGCACGTGCGCATTGCTCCAGATCGCGCCCTGCAGCCAGCCCATCTGGCGCAGGCTGTCTTCCACCGAGTGGTCGCGCGCGTAGGTCACGGCCTGCTTGGTGCCCCAGATCGCCACCGGCGGCTTGGCCGCGATCTCCTTCGCGCATTGCAGCGCAGCGGCCAGCGTGGCGTCGGCGCTGTCGAACACCTCGTTCACCAGCCCGTAGGCCATGGCCCTGGCGGCGGGCAGGCGGCGGCCGGTGTAGGCCAGCTCTTTCACCACGGCGAAGGGCATCAGTTTGGGCAGCCGCTGCAGCGTGCCCACGTCGGCCACCATGCCGATGTTGATTTCCTGGATGCAGAAGAAGGCGTCGGCCGAGGCGTAGCGGATGCAGGCCGCGGTGACCATGTCGACCGCGCCGCCGATGCAGCCGCCCTGGATGGCGCAGATCACCGGGATGCGCAGGTTCTCGATCTTCGTGAAGGTGGCCTGCATGTCGGTGAGCAGGTCGAAGATCGCGGCGCGGCCTTCGGGGCTCTGGTCGTCCATGGTGATGGCGCCACCGAAGGTCTCGAGCGCCATGCCGGCGCTGAAGTGCTTGCCGGTGCTGCTGATGACCAGGGCGCGCGCCGCGCCTTCGTTGTGGATCTGCGTGAGCAAGCCGTCGAGCTCGCGCCAGAACGTGGGGTGCATGGTGTTGAGCTCGGCGGGCCGGTTCATCACCAGGTGGGCGACGTGGTCCTGGGTGGTGAGCGAAAAGCAGGTGGGTGCGTTCATGGCGGGCGTGTCTCGCTGGAGGGGATCGGCCCACTGTAAGCCGCGCCGCGCGTGGCAGCTGTCCCACGGCGGACGCGGTGACTCAGCCATCCGGCCCCAGCCAGTCGCAGCGCAGGCGGTGTGCCTCGTGCACCTTGCGGCGCCAGCGAACGTAGAGCGTGGGCGCCCAGATGCCGGCGGCGCACAGCGGCACCAGCCACAGCGCCTGGGCGAAGAAAGCCGGCACGCAGCCCACCCAGCCCATCACCCAGAAGGTGAGCATGCCGTCCCACAACTGGTGTTCCAGCGGATGGTCCACGCGGTGCGCCACGTGCCAGCGCTTGATGCGCTCCAACTCGCAAAGACTGAGACAGAGATGCATGGCAACCCCCTTTAAACGGTGGGAATGCAGCGGATGCCGGTCTTCGTCAATGTAAGTTTCGCGTCAGCCTTCGTCAACCAGTGCCAGGCGGCTTTCGGCCGGTGATTCAGAACAGCTGGGCCGGTTCGGGCGGGCGCTCGGGCTCTGGCGGCACCTCGCCCAGCCGGGCCAGCGAGCCCACGCGCACGCCCAGCAGCCGGATGCGGCGCGTGAGGTCCAGCTCTTTGAGGCACAGGCCAGCCTGGCGGCGGATGCTGGCGGCGTCGCTTGTGAAGTCGGCGATGGTGCGGCCGCGTGTGACGATCTGGAAGTTGTCGTAACGAAGCTTGACCCCGATGGTCTTGCCCACGTAGCCCTTGCGTTGCAGGTCGTCGGCCACCTGCTCGCACAGCCGGGTGAAGATGGCGCCCAGTTCGGCGCGGTCGCGCACGGCGTGCAGGTCGCGATCGAAGGTGGTTTCGCGGCTCATGCTCACTGGTTCGCTCTCGGTCTGCACCGGGCGTTCGTCGCGGCCCCACGCCACCTCGTTCAGCCAGGCGCCGTGGCCCTTGCCGAAGTGATGGACCAGCCAGGCGCGTTCGCGCTGCGCCAGCTCACCGATGGTGTGGATACCGTGCGCTTGCAACTTGGCATCGGCCTTCGGGCCTATGCCATTGACCTTGCGGCAGGGCAGCGGCCAGATGAGGCGCTCCAGGTCGTCGGTGTGCACGATGCTGATGCCATTGGGCTTCTTGAACTCACTCGCCATCTTCGCGATGAGCTTGTTGGGCGCCACGCCAAGGGAGCAGGTCAGGCCCGTGGCCTGGAAGATGCTCTTCTGGATCAGGCGCGCCAGCACACGCCCGCCCTCGCGCTGGCCGCCGGGCACGTCGGTGAAGTCGATGTAGACCTCGTCCACACCGCGGTCTTCCATCACTGGCGCAATCTCGCGGATGGTCTGCTTGAACAGGCGCGAGATGCGGCGCACCTCGTCGAAATCCACCGGCAGCAGGATGGCCTGCGGGCACAGCCTGGCCGCTTTCATCAGGCCCATGGCCGAGCCCACGCCGAACTGCCGCGCGGCGTAGGTGGCGGTGGTGGCCACGCCGCGGCCGGCGTAGTGCTCCAGCAGGGGAAAGAACTCGACCGGGATGTGGGCCAGATCGTCGTCTGTCCACTCACGTTCGGGATACACCTCGCGCAGCCGCGCGAACATGTCGTCCTCGCGCCGGCGGCCACCGCCGATCACCACCGGCAGCCCCTTGAGCTGCGGGTAGCGCAGCAACTCGACCGACGCGAAGAAGGCGTCCATGTCGAGATGCGCAATGCGCCGGATCGGGGCCGTGGGAGGAGTCACGGCGGTGAGCATAGCGGGGGCGCGGCGAGGCCGCGCGGGGCTGGCTTATTTCGGGAACGTCCCGGGCAGCAGGATGCCCTTGTCCACGTTCTCGATCTGGGTGTGACCGCAGAAGGCCATGGTCAGGTCGAGTTCCTTGTGGATGATTTCCAGGCACTTGCTCACGCCCGCCTCGCCCATGGCGCCCAGGCCGTAGAGCATGGAGCGCCCGATGTAGACGCCACGTGCGCCGAGCGCGCGCGCCTTGAGCACGTCCTGGCCGCTGCGCACGCCGCCGTCCATGTGCACCTCGATCTGGCCGCCCACGGCGTCCACGATCGCAGGCAGCGCCTCGATGCTGCTCTGCGCGCCGTCCAGCTGGCGGCCACCGTGGTTGCTCACGATCAGCGCGTCCGCGCCCGAGGCCACGGCCAGCTTCGCGTCTTCCACGTCCTGGATGCCCTTGAGGATCAGCTTGCCGCCCCAGCGCTTCTTGATCCACTCCACGTCGCCCCAGTTGAGCGACGGGTCGAACTGCTTGGCCGTCCACTCGCCCAGGCTGCCCATGTTCTCGATGCCGCTGACGTGCCCGAAGATGTTGCCGAACTGCTTGCGCTTGGTGCCCAGCATGCCCAGCGCCCAGCGCGGCTTGCTGGCGATGTCGATCATGTTGGCGAGCGTCATCTTGGGTGGCGCGGTCAGGCCGTTCTTCAGGTCCTTGTGGCGCTGGCCGATGATCTGCAGGTCCAGCGTCAGCACCAGGGCGCTGCACCGCGCGGCCTTGGCGCGGTCGATCAGGCGCTCGATGAAACCGCGGTCGCGCATCACATAGAGCTGGAACCAGAAGCCCTCGCCGGCGTGCTGTGCCACGTCCTCGATCGAGCAGATGCTCATGGTGGAGAGCGTGAACGGAATGCCGAACTTGCGGGCGGCGCGCGCGGCCAGGATCTCGCCGTCGGCGTGCTGCATGCCGGTCAGCCCCGTGGGCGCGATCGCCACCGGCATGGCCACTTCCTGGCCGATCATGGTGCTGCGCGTGCTGCGGTTCTCCATGTTCACCGCCACACGCTGGCGCAGCTTGATCTTCTGGAAGTCCGCTTCGTTGGCGCGGTAGCTGCCTTCCGTCCAGGAGCCGCTGTCGGCGTAGTCGTAGAACATGCGCGGCACGCGCTTCTGCGCCAGAACGCGCAGGTCTTCCACGTTGGTGATCACGGTCATCTCGAAAGTCTCCGGTGTTTGGGGTGTCTCGGGATGTTAGCCGCGCACCCCGGGAACGGTTTGTGAAAGCGGGTGGTGCCGCTTTGAAATTTTTGCTGCGGTGCAGCGCCGCCGGGTGGACAGACGGCGGAACCGCCCGCGCGCCGCGCGACTCCCACCGCCATGAAGCTGCACACCCTCGCCCTTGCTTTCGCCCTGTCGGTGCCGGTGGTGGCCACCGCCGCCGAGGTCTACCGCTGGGTGGACGATCACGGCCAGGTGGTCTACGGCACCGTGGTGCCCGAACGGCACCGCAGCACGGCCGTGCCCGCCAGCACGCCGCTGCCGCCCGGCATCAGCGCGTGCGAGGCGCGCTGGCACCGCTACATGGCCAGCGCGGCCTGTTTCGACCAGTACCGGGTGGTCGGCGGCGGCCTCAAGGCCGAGGCCTACAAGCGCTGCACCGAAGTGCCGCAGCCCGAACCCTGCACCTGATCCTGCGCCTGACCCGGGGCCCGTGAAGGACTCCCGGTTCATTGCCCGGTGATCTTCTGCTCGCGGATGACCTTGCCCCATTCGGCGGACTCGCGCACGATGTCCGCCGCCAGCGGGCCGGCCGGCATGTAGGCCGGCACCGCGCCCTGCTGGGCCGCGATCTGCGCGATGTCGGGCGCTTCCATCACCGAGCGCAGGGAGTCGCTCAGGCGTTCGACGATGGCAGCCGGCGTGCCGGCCGGTGCCAGCACGTAGAGGCGTGGCACGGCAGAGAAGCCGGGCAGGGCGTCGGACAGCGGCGCAATGTCTTCGGCGCCGGCCAGCTTCACCGGGTTCATCACCGCCACCGCGCGCAGCCTGCCGGCCTTCGCCTGGGCGATGGCAGAGGTCGCGCTGACCACGCCGATGGGCACCTGGCCGCTCATGACGTCGGGCACGATCTGCGACGCGCCCCGGTAGGGGATGTGGACCACGAAGGTGCGCGCCTGTCCCTTGAGCATCTCGAAGCCCAGGTGGTGCACCGTGCCCACGCCCGAGGTGGCGTAGGAATAGCGGCCCGGGTTGTCCTTCAGCAGCTTCACGAACTCGGCGGGTGTTTTCGCGGGCACGTCGTTGTTGGCCACGATCACCAGCGGCAGCGTGAACACGCCGGCCACCGGCACGAACGCCTTGACCGGGTCGAAGCTCATGCGCGGTTGCAGGTGCTGCGCGATCAGCAGCGAGCTGTCACCCAGCATCAGGGTGTAGCCATCGGGTGCGGCGCGCGCCACCGTGTCTCCGGCGATCAGGCCGGCCGCGCCGGTGCGGTTGTCCACCACCACCTGCTGGCCCAGCAGGGTCGACAGGCGCGGCGCGATCAGCCGGGCCATGGCGTCGACGCCGCCGCCCGCCGAATAGCCGACCACCAGGCGCACCGGCTTGCTGGGCCAGGCCTGCGCCCAGGCGCTGCTGCCGAGCGTGGTGGCGAGGGCCAGGGCCAGTGCGGACCGGCGGGTGATCGAGAAGCTGTGGCTGGTTTTTTTCATGTCTTGTCTCCGTTCTTTTCGTGGGGGGTCTGGTTCAGGCCTTGCCGGCACCGCGTGAGCCGGGTCGCCTGGCGAGTTCGGCCAGCCGCTCCGGGTTGGGCTTGAAGCCCAGGCCGGGCGTTTCGGGCAGGCGCAGCATGCCGCGTTCGGGTTTGGGCAGGTCGTCGAAGACAAGTTCGCAGCACTGCACCGCCACCGAGTGGTATTCCACCAGCGAGCCGTTGGCCAGGCCGGCGTGCAGGTGCATGTTGTGGTGGGGCCAGGCACCGCCGTTGGCGAAGCGCGTGTTGAACGCCGCTGCCATGCCCGCGATGCGGCCGCACTGCGTGAAGCCACCGGTGATGCAGGCGTTGGGCTGCACCACGTCCACCGCCTGCGCCACCAGCATGTCGCGAAAGCGCGAGGCCAGGCCTTCGTTCTGGCCGGCGGCCAGCGGGATCGAGGTCTTGGCGCGAAGCTTCGCCAGGTTGGGAATGTCGTTCTGCGACACCGGTTCCTCGAAGAAGCTGATGTCGTAAGGCTCCACCTTCTTTGCCAGGGACAGGGCGTGGAAGTAGTCGAGGCTGCAGTTGGCGTCGATGTAGATCTGCACGTCCGGCCCGATGGCCTCGCGCACCGCGCGGATGCGCTGCACGTCTTCCGCGATCACCTGGTCCAGCGACCGGGGCTCGTCGCGCCGCTGCAGCGCGTGGTGCCCAACCGTCATCTTCAGGCGCGAGAAGCCGCGGCCCACCCACTCGCGCGCGGCGGAAGCGAGTTCGTCGCGGTCGAAGAAGTTGAAGCCGAAGGTGGCGTACACCGGCACCTCGGCGCGCGCGCCGCCCAGCAGGCGCCAGCAGGGCTCGCCCAGGGCCTGGCCCTTGATGTCCCAGAGCGCGAGGTCGATCGCCGCGATGGCGTGGCTGGCGTAGCCCGACTGGCCGCGCGGCGTGAGCAGCCAGTACAGGCGCTCCCAGATCTGCTCATGGCGCATCGGGTCCATGCCGACCAGGTGGTGCGCGGCGATGTCGTTGACGATGCTGCCGATCACCTCTTCCTCGGTGATGGCGGTCATGCCGGTGCCGATGAGACCGTCGTCTGTTTCGATGGTGACGAGGCAGACCGACAGGCTGGTGGTCTGGGTGCGGCTGGGGGATTGAACGGTGACGGGCAGGTTCAGCGGCGTGGCGCTGACGCGGGCGATTTTCATGAAGTCTCCTGCGCGACCATGGCGGCGGCGCTTGTGTTTGTGGGGTCTGGGGGCCAGTGTAGGAACGGCCGCTTGTGGGCCGCAATGGCGTATCGCAAAGGCCGCTTTCGCGAAACGCGAAAGCTGGCCCGGGCGCATCAGCGCGCTGTGAGCGCGCGGATCAGCGTCAGCGCGGCCGGTGCGGGCGGCGCGTCGGTGCGCGTGGCGATGTGGTGCGTGCGCCGCGCCCACGCATCGGACAGCGGCACGGCGGTGAGCGGCAGGTGCGCCAGCTGAGGCGCGATGGCCTCCAGCGGCAGCACCCCGACGCCCAGGCCAGCGGCCACCATGCGGCACACGGCGTCGAAGCCACGCATGCGCATGCGCACGTGGAGCTGCCGGCCCGCATCGGCCGCCGAAGCCAGCAGGCGGTTGGACAGCGCGGTGCCGTCCGTGAGTGTGATGAAGGGTTCGTCCAGTGCGTCGGCCAGGCGCAACCGGCGGCGGCTCGCCAGGCGGTGCGAGTGCGGTGTGAGCAGCACCAGCGTGTCGCTGAAGAAGGGCGTGAACGCCAGGCCGGCGGGCGGCACCGGCAGGTCCACCACGCCGAAGTCGGCGCGCCCTTCGATCAGCGCAAGGGGAATCTCCGGGCTGCCGCGCTCTTCCATGTCGATGCGGATCAGCGGGTGCGCCTTGATGAACTGCTCGAGCCGCTGCGGCAGCACCTCCAGCAGCGCCGAGGTGTTCGCCAGCACGCGCACATGGCCCTGCAGGCCCTCGCTGTAACCGCGCAGGTGCTGCGCCAGCCGGTCGGCGTCGGTCAGCAGCGCGCGGCTGCGCTGCACCAGCATCTGGCCTGCGGGCGTGAGTTGCACGCCACGCGACGACCGCTCGAACACGCGAAAGCCCAGCGACTCCTCGAGCGCGGTGATGCGTGAACTCGCCGCCGCGACGGCCAGTTGCAGGCGCTCGCTGGCCGCGCTGATGGAGCCGAGGTCGGCCGCCGCGATGACGACGCGCAGCGTGCTCAGGTCAATGGTTTCCTGCATGCTCTTTCACTCCGGCTCCGCGCACCTCGAAACGCACCTCGTCCAGCACCTTGCCGCGCGCGTCGGTGAGCTGCATCACGTGCCGGCCCGGCCAGGGCAGCCATTGCACCTGCGCGCCGCGGGCCAGGGGCTTGCCGTCCAGGCGCCAGTGGCCGCCGGTGCCGCTGGCCACGAAGCTCAGGCGCTGGCGGTTGGGGGGGATGTCCGGGTCCAGGGCGACGATGGTGCCGGGGGCGGGCGAGCGGATGCGCAGCGGGGCGGCGGTGCGCTGCGCGGCCGCGTCGGGCGTGGCCATCGCAAAGCTGGCCTGCTCGGTGCCGGCCATGAACCACTCGCTGCGCGCAGCCTCCAGCGGCCTGCCGCCGTCCGGCCCGTCGAATGTGGCGCGCGCCTGCACCAGGCCCGCCGGTGGCTGCGGTGCGCGGCTCGGCGTGCGGGCGTGCAGGTGCTGCATGAGCGCCGCCCACACAGGGGCCGCGCCGCTGGTGCCGCTCACGCTCCACATCGGCGCGCCGCTGGCGTTGCCCACCCACACGCCCACGGTGTAGCGCTCGGACCAGCCCACCGCCCAGTTGTCGCGCATGTCCTTGCTGGTGCCGGTCTTCACGGCCGTCCAGAAGCGCGTGGCCAGCAGGCTGTCGGTGCCGAAGGTGCGGGCGCGCGCGTTCGGGTCGCTCAGGATGTCGCCGACGATGAAGGCCGCGCGCGGGTCGATGACCGCGTCGCCCTGCGGCGGCGAGCCGACCGCGCCATGCCGCCCGCCGTTGGCGAGTGTGCGGAAGGCGTTGGTGAGCGAGAGCAGCGGCACCTCGGCGCTGCCCAGCGCCAGGCTGTAACCGTAGTAGCCGGCGGACTCGCGCAGCGGCAGGCCCATGGCGCCGAGCTGGCGATGAAAGGCGTCGGGCGAGACCATGACCAGCGTGCGCACGGCCGGCACGTTGAGCGACGACGCCAGCGCGGTGCGCGCGGACACCCAGCCCTTGAACTGCCGGTCGTAGTTCTGCGGAATGTAGAGGCCGCTGGTGGTGGGGATCGCGGCGGGCGAATCCTCCAGCAGGGAAGCCGCTGTCATGCGGCGCTGCGCGATCGCCTGTGCGTACAGGAAGGGCTTGAGCGTGGAGCCGGGCTGGCGCAGCGCGGTCACGCTGTCCACCTCGGACGCCGCGCTCAGCTCGCCCGACGAGCCCACCCAGGCCAGCACCTCGCCGCTTGCGTTGTCGAGCACGACGAGCGCGCCGTCCTGCACGTTGCGGCCGCGCAGTTCGCGCAGGTGGCGTTGCAGGGTCTGCAGGGCAAAGCGCTGCAGCGGCGCGGAGAGGGACGACCGCACCGTGCGTTCGGCGCCCTGCGCCTGTTCGCCTAGCGCGCGCCGCGCGTGGTGCGGGGCAATGCCTTCGCTGGCCGGGAACTCGCGGCTGGCCAGCGTCATGCTGGCAAAGCCCTGCAGCACCACACAATCCACCGTGGTGCCCGGCTGCATGAGCTTCAGCACGCCGCAGGCGCGCTGCGAAACCTGCCGTGGCGTGGCGTTGGGCCCGCGCACCAGCGCGGCGGCCAGCGCGGCCTCGGTTTCGTCCAGGCCATGCGCCGCCTTGCCGAACAGCGTGCGCGAGAGCGCGTCGATGCCGACAATCTCGCCCTTGAATGGCACCAGGTTGAGGTAGGCCTCGAGGATCTGGTCCTTGCGCCAGCGCCGTTCCAGGCTCTGCGCGGCCATCGCCTGGCCGATCTTCTGCGACACGCGCCGCCCGCCTGCGCCACGTTGCAGCCCGCCATCGGGTTCGTCCAGCAGCGCGGCCAGCTGCATGGTGATGGTCGAGGCGCCCCGCGTGCGGCTGTTCCACAGGTTGCCCCAGGCCGCCGCCGACACCGCGCGCCAGTCGACGCCGCTGTGTTCGTGGAAGCGCTTGTCCTCGCTCAACACCATGGCCGTGCGCAGGGCGGGCGACATGTCGGCCAGCGCGATCCATTCGCCACGGCGCACGCGGTGGTCCACGCGCACGCGCTGCAGCAGCTCGCCGTCGCGGTCGAGCACGCGCGCGTCGGACGGTTGCCAGCCGGCGTGCACCTCGGCAAAGCTCGGCAGGGCCTGCGCGTGGGGCGCCAGGCCCAGGCCGAGCACGGTGGCCGCGAGCGTGTGGCGCAGGTTCACCGCACCGCCTCCACCGTCACGCGCGCGTTCGGCGTCTCGCCGAACATCTCGGGTGCGTACATCGCCTCCACGCGGCTCGGCGGCAGCGAGAACGTGCCGACGTTGTTCAGCCGCACGGTGTATTCCATCTTGAACACACCCTTGGGCACGTACTCGTAGTAGCTGCGGTAGGACTCGAAGCTGCGCTCCTCGAAGGCCGGCCAGGCGTTGCCGGATGCGCTTCGCTGGCCTGAAGTGGCGATCTGCGAATCGCGGCCCAGCCCGCCGCCGAGGATGGTCGCGCCACCGGGGATCGGATCGGTGACGACCACCCAGGTCATGTCGGCCGACGCGTTGACCTCCAGCGACACGCGCCACACGTCGCCGCGCGTGTGCGTGCCGCTCACCGCCTGCTCCACCGGGGTGATGGTCTTCCTGATGGTGTAGCCGGCGCTGAACGGTGCCTTCAGGGGAATGGCGGCGATGGATTGCAGCGTGAGCCACGGTTTGCCCGCGCCCTGGTGCACCACGTTCAGCGTGCCCTTGCCGCCATCGGCCAGCCACGGCAGGAAGCCGGTGTTGTTCTTCAGGTTGCCGGGGCTGGCGGGGGCGCCGAACCAGGTGGTCTGGTTGGGTGCGCCCAGCGCATCGGTGGTCTTCACGCGCTCGACCTTTGCCCAGTCGATGGCGGCGCTGCCCGTGCCGAGGGTGGCGCGCGTCGTGCCCGCCACCGGCACCGCCTCGAACTTCGCCGAGAACTTCTCCAGCGCCAGGCCGCCCCAGAGGTTGGCGGTGGTGGTGTGCCAGGCGCCGTTCTGCTGGCGGCCGATGAAGCCGCTGGCGAGGCGGCCCATGTCGTCCTGCCAGGCCGGGTCGTCCATCACCGCGAGCATCAGGCGCGCGGTGTTCACGTCGCCGTTGGCCATGAGCCACCACCAGTAGTCGTCCTGCTCGGTGCTGAACACCAGCTTCGTGCCCTGGAAGCTCAGGCGCGCGCGCAGCACCTGCGTGGCCTCGGCCAGGCGCTGCTCGCGCTGCGGCACATCGGTCACGCGCTTGAGGATGTTCACCCAGTCGATCACCGCGCTGGTCGGCCACTGGTTGGGCGCAATCGTCACGCTGCCCAGCATGCGGCCGCGCGCCTTGCCATGGCGCGACAGCGCTTCGATGGCGGCGAGCTTGCGCACGTCGAGGTCCTTGCGCGGGCTCCAGAACTCACGCGTGATGCGGCCTTCGACAAAGGCGATCAGGCCACGCTCCATCGGCGCACGCACGTCGTCGGGCAGGCCGAAGGCCGGGTCGATGGCGGCCGCTTCGTGCGCGGCGGCGAGCAGGTAGGCGGTCAGGATGTCGCTGCCCCGGTCGCCATCGCCTTCGCGCGGCGGGAAATAGCTGGCCAGGCCGTCGCCATCCAGGTAGTTGGGCAACTGCGCCACCACGCCCTGCCACAGCTTCGCGTCGCGCAGGCCGACGGCCTTGCTGGTCTTCTGCTCCAGGCACACGAAGGGGTAGTTGGCGAACCAGTCGCGCACGCCGGGCAGGCCTTCGGCCAGCTTCGGCTGCAAGGCGAGCTTGAGGCCACCGCGCCCGGGCAGCGCGCCGGCCGGTGGCGCCACGTCGAGGTTGAACGCCCCGTCGACCTGCACCAGCGTGGCCTGCTGCACCGTCAGCGGCACGGCGGGCACGATGCGTTGCCGCGCCTTCAGCGCGTCCTTCGCGCTGCCCAGCGTGTCCTTCGCCTCGATCTCCCACAGGATCGCCTCGGCGCGTGTCTGCGCCAGCTGTGCAGGTGCGGTCACCGTCCAGGCGACTTCGCGCGCATCGCCGGCCGGAATGTCCACGGTCTGCGGCTTCAGTTCCAGCAGGGTGGCGCGCGGCGCCACCTCCACCTTCATGGCTTTCTGCGTGGTGTTGCGCAGCGTGAGTTGCGCACGGAACTGGTCGTCCTCGCGCACCAGTGGCGGCAGGCCGCTGATGATCTGCAGGTCCTGCGTCGAGCGCACGCTGGCCTGCCCGGTGCCGAAGAGGCCGGTGCCCATGTCCGCCACGGCCACGATCTGGAAGCTGGTGAGCGCGTCGTTCAGCGGCACCGTCACCACGGCCTGGCCTTTGGCGTCCAGCGCCACCTTCGGGTTCCACAGCAGCAGCGTGTCGAACAGCTCGCGTGTGCCGCTCTTGCCGCCACCGCCACCGGCGGGCACCGCCTTGCGGCCGTAGTGCCGCCGGCCGATGATTTCCATCTGCGCGGTGGACGTTTCCACACCCCAGGCGCGCGGTTGCAGCATGGCTTCCAGCAGGTTCCAGCTGCGATTGGGCATGAGCTCCAGCAGGGCCTGGTCCACCGCAGCAAGCGCCACCTCCGCGTTCGCCGCCGGCTGGCCGTTGGGCAGCTTCGCGGTGATCGTCACGCGCGCCTGGCCGCGCACGGGGTAGCTCTCCTGGTCGGCCTTCACGGTCACATCGAGCTGGTGCGCTTTCGTGCCGACGCGGATTTCTGCCAGACCCAGACGGAACGCGGGCTTGCTCAGATCGACCAGCGCCGTGGGTGCCACGTACTCGCGGCCTTCATGCCAGAACGATGTCCACCATTCGCGCGGCGCCTTGTAGCCCCAGGTGAAGAAGGAATACCACGGCACCTCGCGCAGGCGGCCGCGCAGGGCCAGCACGCTCACGTAGACGTTGGGCCCCCAGCCTTCCTGCACCTTGAGCTGCACGGTCGGGTCCTGCCCGTTGAGCTGCACCACCTGGCTTTCGATGATGCCTTCGCGCTCCACCGTCAGCAGCGCGGTCGCGAAGCGGAACGGCATGCGCACCTGGAACTTCGCGGTCTCGCCGGGCTGGTAGGTTTTCTTCTCGGGCAGCAGGTCGATGCGGTCGTGGTTCTCGCCGCCGAACCAGAGCTCGCCTTGCCGCGTGACGTACACCGAGCTCGCGGCCTGAATGCTCTGGCCCGCGCTGTCCTTCGCGGTCACGACAAGCTCGACCTCGCCCGGCTCGCCCAGCGTGGTTTCGCACAGCAGCAGGCCGCGCGCATCGCTCTTGCCACTGCAGACCGTGCCCAGGTCCTTCGTCTCCGAGCGGTTGTCGTAGGTGTAGAAGCCGCCCACCATGCGCTTGCGGCTGGTGGTGGTGATGTGGGCCAGCGCCTTCACATCGAGCGCAATGCCGGCGGCGGGTTTGCCCGCCAGGTCCAGCGCCAGGGCCTGGAAGCGGATCTTCTGTCTTGCCGAGACCCAGCCCTCGGTCTTGATGCCCGCCACCACGTTCGCCGGCCACACGGTGGAGACGCTGCGCAGCGTCTGCACCTCGCCGTTCGGATCGGCGTAGGTGGCTTCCAGCAGCAAGTCCTGCGGCTGGGCGGCGGTGGGAATCTGGTCGATGGTGACCGCGCCCGCGCCGTTGCGGTCCAGTGTGACGGGCAGCTTGTCGGCAATGATGCGCTGGTCCTGCGACGCGGTGGCTTCTTCCTCGCCGTCCTCATCGCCCTGCGCGTTGTCGCCCCGCGCACGCGGCGGCTGGAAGCTGAAGCCATCGAAGTCGCGGAAGCTCAGGTATTTGTCGCGCACCAGCGCCGACACGCGCACCGGCAGGTTGGCCGCGCCGCCGCCCGACACATAGCTCACCTGCAACTGCGTCGGCAGGCTCTGCACATTGACGAGCGCCTTCTGTTCCTGCGGGGCAATGCGGCCTTCGAGCACCGGCAGGCGGAACTCCTCCACGCGGAATTCGCCGGTGCTGTACTGGCGCTGGCGTTCATCGATGCTCTTGAGCGTGACCTCGTAGCTGCCCAGCCGCGCGCTGCCGGGCACGGCAAACGTGTTCTCGGCGCTCTGTCCACCCGTGGCCGTCTTGCGCCACGCGACGGGCTGCGTGAACTGCTGGCCGCTGCCGGTGTGGGTGACCACCAGGGTGTCGGGCAGCACCTCCGGCACGCCAAAGCCCTGGCCGGTTTCGGTGCGGATCAGGTGCTTCATCGACACCGTTTCCCCGGCGCGCAGCAGCGTGCGGTCGAACACCGTGTGCACGCGTTCGTCGGGGCGCTTGTCGCGGCTGGTCGGCACGTTGAAGCGCCACGGCTCGATGCCGCGGTACCAGTCGCTCCAGGTGAAGGCCATGTCTTCCGTGGCCCCGTCCTTGAAGCGGGCACTGACGAAGTAAGCCTGCGAGGCTTCGCCGTCGTCGCTGTTGCAGCGCGGGGCTTCGGGCGGCACGCCCTTGAGGTTCACCACGCCCTGCGCGTTGGTGGTGCCGGTGGCCACTTCCTTGCCGGCGCAGTCGGACACGCGCACGAGGGCGCCCGCGGCCGGTTTTCCCTTGTCCAGCGTCGTCACCCAGGCCAGGGCGTTCTCGCGGCCCAGCTTGAAGTGCACGCCCAGGTTGGTGACCAGCGCCGAGGTGCGCACGTACATCGTGCGCGAACCGCCGTAGCGCGGATCCAGCAGCGCACCGCCGAGGGCCGGCGATGCGATCTCGACCACGTGGAAGCCCGGCGTGAGCGGAATGCCGACCACCTCGAACGGCCGCGGATCGCCGTTGGCGGGCCTGGGCAACTCCATCGCCTTCACGCCGGCCTGGCCCTTGAGCAGCGAGACGGCGCGCGATTCGACCCAGCGCTTGTCCCTGTCTTCCAGCACGCGAGGCAACGGCCCCACCACGTCGGCCTGGGCGTGTTTGCGCTGCACGTTGAACTGGTTGTAGCGCTGCACCTTGCGGAACCAGGCAATGATGTCCGCGTCGGTCCGGGGCTGCAGGTCGCTCACCTGGCCGGGCGTGATGCCCTGCACCGCCAGCGCCGCCTCCACGTTGCGCAGCGTCACCGGCAGCAGCGGCGTGCCACCCGGTTCGGCGAAGCGCTCGACGATGCCGAAGGGCGCGGCGGCGAACTTGGCCAGGGGCGGCATCGGCCCCGTGCTCACGGGCAGCGGGAAGCTGTCGGCGTTGGCGGTCGCGCGGCCCGAGGCGTCCTTGAAGCCCTTCGGCAGTTCGACGGTGAACGCGGCCTGCTCGGCAAAAGGCGCCTTGAAGCTCACCTCGTTGACCACGCTGTCGCCGTCGGCGTTGTCTTCGTCGAACACCGGCTTGTGCGTCTGCTGTGGCGACTTCAGGCGCAGGCCTTCGGCCACCTTGCGCGGTACCGGCGCGCTGAAGTTGAGCGTCATCGGCCGGATCGGCAGGCACGCGGCCTGCGCGTTCTCGCGCTCGCAGCTGAAGCCCACGGTGAAGGCTTCGCGCACCTTGAATTCAAAGCGCTTCTCGACGTTGTTCGCCACACCCGACGGCGTGGCCACGCCCTTGCCGAACACGATGGAGACCCGCGAATCCGGCGTGAAGCGCCGGTTGCACGCCAGCGTCGCATAACGCTGTGGCTCTTTGGCAGCGGCCTTGTCCCAGCCATTGGCCTTGAGCAGCGCGGTGCGGTCGCCGCCGTCGATGAGCCGGATCGGCACCCGCTCACCCAGACCCTCGACCGCGCACCACACGTGGGACTGCAGGCTGGCCTCGGTGGCCGCGCCGTTGAGCCGGAGCACGAAGTACTGTTCCTCGTCGATGTGCGAAGACGGGCCCGGCCGCACCTGCTGCACGAACGGTCCGCCGGTGTTGAAGGTGGACCGGGTGGCGGGCAATTCCGCGCCCTTGGGCGACTTGAAACCGCTCTTGCCCTGCACCGTGCAGTTCACGCCTGGCGGCAGGTCGTTCTCGAAATCGAAGGCCCATTCGCGGTCGTTGACCCAGCGGCCGTTGCCTTGTGTGGCCTGGGCGTCGCTGCAGCTGAGCGACACCGGCGCAGGGGCCCGCGCGTCGCCGAACGCGACGGCGCTTTCATCGAACTTGACGACGATCTGGCGGACCCGCGACACCTCGCCCCGGGGCGACACGCTGGTGATCTGGAGGGCGGTGGCCGGCAGGACGGTGGCCAGCAACAGCGCGGCAACGGCAAGGCGGGACGGTGTGTTCTTCAAGGCTTCCTCCATGGCAGATGCCAAGGGTAGCGGAAAGCCCCCCGTTCCATGTGTCCCGGTGTGCCGGCTCGCAGGCCGGCGGCGTTCAGCCCAGGCGCTTGCGGTGGCGTGCGATCTGCGCGCGCACCTGCGCCGGCGCGGTGCCGCCCAGCGTGTTGCGCGCTTCCAGGCTGCCGCGCAGGCTCAGGCATTCGTACACGTCCTTCTCGATCGACGCGTTGAAGCCCTGCAGCACGGCCAGCGGCAGTTCCGACAGGTCGCAGTTGTGCGACACGGCCGCCTTGACGGCGTGCGCCACGGTTTCGTGCGCGTCGCGGAAGGGCAGGCCCTTCTTCACCAGGTAGTCGGCCAGATCGGTGGCGGTGGCGTAGCCCTTCTTGGCCGCTTCCTCCATCGCCACGGCGTTCACGGTGATGCCGCCTTCCTTCGCACCGGTGGCCGGGTTCACCTGCCCGCCCACCATCTCGCCGAAGATGCGCAGCGTGTCCTTGAGCGTGTCGACGGTGTCGAACAGCGGCTCCTTGTCTTCCTGGTTGTCCTTGTTGTAGGCCAGGGGCTGGCCCTTCATGAGCGTGATCAGGCCCATCAGGTGGCCCACCACGCGGCCGGTCTTGCCGCGCGCGAGCTCGGGCACGTCGGGGTTCTTCTTCTGCGGCATGATCGACGAGCCGGTGGTGAAGCGGTCGGCGATCTTCACGAAACCGAAGTTCTGGCTCATCCAGAGGATCAGTTCTTCGCTGAAGCGGCTCACGTGCACCATGCACAGGCTGGCCGCCGCGGTGAATTCGATGGCGAAATCGCGGTCGCTCACGCCGTCCAGGCTGTTCTGGCACACCTGTGGCTCGCCACGCTCGTCCACCATGCCCAGCGTGCGCGCCACGCGCTCGCGGTCCAGCGGGTAGGTGGTGCCGGCCAGCGCGGCGCTGCCCAGCGGCAGGCGGTTGGTGCGGCGGCGCACGTCGGCGAAGCGCTCGGCGTCGCGCGAGAACATCTCCACGTAGGCCAGCAGGTGGTGCGCGAAGCTCACCGGCTGCGCCACCTGCAGGTGGGTGAAGCCGGGCAGGATCACGTCCACGTTTTTCTCTGCCACCTCGACGAGCGCAGCCTGCAATTCGTTGAGCAGCGGCACGATCAGATCGATCTCGCTGCGCAGCCACAGGCGCACGTCGGTGGCGACCTGGTCGTTGCGGCTGCGGCCGGTGTGCAGGCGCTTGCCGGCGTCGCCCACCAGCTGGGTCAGGCGCGCCTCGATGTTCAGGTGCACGTCCTCCAGGTCGAGCTTCCATTCGAAGTCGCCCGACTCGATCTCGGCGGTGATCTGCGCCATGCCGCGCTGGATGGCCTCGTGGTCGGCGGCGGCGATGATGCCCTGGTGTGCCAGCATGTCTGCGTGGGCGAGGCTGCCGGTGATGTCGGCCTGCCAGAGGCGCTTGTCGAAGAAGACGCTGGCGGTGTAGCGCTTGACCAACTCGCTCATGGGCTCCGAGAATAGGGCGGACCAGGCTTCGGATTTCTTGTCGAGTTGGTTGGTGGACATGGTGTTGCCAGCGGCTGGAAGGAAAATGGAAGGAACGGACATGCGCCGGGGATGGGGCTTGGGGCAGAAGGCCCGGGCCGGTTGACGGCGCTGCAGACCTCTGTTGAGGCCCTCATGGGGCCGACCCGAAGGCGGATTGCATCCCATGAAAGATTCCAGAATTTTATCGAGCTTCCAGGAACTGGCGCATGCGGCCGGTGCGCGCCCGATCGACGAGATGCCCGAGCACGTGCGTGCAAGGGTGCAGGTGTTCGATACCTGCCAGGTCGGCACGGTGTTGCGCGCGGTGCTGTTCGTGCAGGCCATCGTGGCGGTGGCCGCGCTGTTTGGCGCACATACCTTCCTGTCGTGGGTGACGCAGATGGCGATCTACACCGGCGCCGCGCTGCCCGCCGTGCTGGCGTGGCTGCTCACGGTGTGCGGCCTGCGGCGCCAGCTGGGCCTGCTGCCGATGCCCGGGCAATGGGTCGCCGCGATCGGCTTTGGTGCGCTGTCCGGCCTTTACGGCTGTGGCCTGCTGGTCTGGATGGGGCTGGCCGAACCGTCGCCCTGGCTGGCCAGCGCGGCCTCGGGTGCGCTGGTGTCCGGGGTGCTGGTGGCTGCATTGATGTGGCGCGCCAAGGCGCGCGGGCCCGCCGGCACCACGGCCCGCCTGGCCGAACTGCAGGCCCGCATCCGCCCGCACTTCCTGTTCAACACGCTCAACAGCGCCATCGCCCTGGTGCGCGAGGAACCGGCCAAGGCAGAGAACTTGCTAGAGGATCTGAGCGAGCTGTTCCGGCATGCGCTGGCCGATGCGAAGGAAGCGGTGCCGCTGTGGCAGGAACTGGAGCTGGCCGAACACTACCTGGCGATCGAGCAGGTGCGGTTCGGCGACCGGCTGCGGGTGGAATGGAGCGTGGACGAGTCGGCCTCCAAAGCGAAACTGCCCCCGCTGATCCTGCAGCCGCTGGTGGAGAATGCGGTCAAGCATGGGGTGGAGCCGAGCGCCTCCGGGGCGGTGGTTCGCATCAGCACCCAGCGCCGGGGTAGCGTGGTGGTGATCAAGGTCACCAACACCGTGCCGGCGGGCAGCGGCCGGCCCGGCAACGGCCTGGCGCTGGACAATGTGCGGCAGCGCCTGACGCTGCTGCACGACGTGCAGGGACGTTTTCAGAGCGCCCTGGTGAATGGCGTGTTTCAGGTAAGACTCGAAATACCGGTATAAGCGGGGTTTGAACCGAACCAGATCTGGCAACGGAGCGTGACATGGCATTGAAGGTACTGATCGTTGACGATGAAGCGCTGGCGCGTTCGCGCATGCGCACACTGTTGGGCGAATGCACCGAGCCACGGGCCGATGTGGTGGGCGAGGCGTCGAACGCGGTGCAGGCGATGGAGCAGATCCAGCGCACGGGTTGCGACCTGGTGATGCTGGACATCCACATGCCGGGCGTGGACGGCATCGCCCTGGCAAGCACCTTGCGCCAGATGGCCACGCCGCCAGCGATCATCTTCGTCACGGCGCATGCCGAGCACGCGGTGCATGCCTTCGAACTGGAGGCGATCGATTACCTCACCAAGCCGGTGCGCCGCGAGCGCCTGCAGCAGGCGCTGCAGAAGGTGGTGCGCCTGCGCAGTTCGGCCGAGGGCGCACAGGACGCCGGCCTGCCCGAGAGCCTGATCATCCAGGAGCGCGGCCGCAGCGAGCGGGTGGCGCTGGCCGACGTGATCTACCTGAAGGCCGAGTTGAAGTACATCACCGTGCGCACGGCGGACAAGGAACACATCTTCGATGGGGCGCTGAGCGATCTGGAACAGCGCTATGCCCACCTGTTCGTGCGCGTGCACCGCAACGCGCTGGTGTCGCGCCGCGCGGTGCGGGCGGTGGAGAAGCACAACGACCCGGTCGAGGGCGAGGGCTGGATGGTGCGGCTCGATGGCGTCGATGAGCGCCTCGCGGTTTCTCGCCGTCAGCTGGCTGCGGTTCGTGAAGCCTTGATGAGCTGAGTCTCTGGCGTCGGCGGGGCTCCGGTCGTCGGCGGCTGGGGTGATCGCCTCCGCTCATGTCCCCCGAACCGGCTTCGCCGGTTCTCCTCCTTGACTTCGCTGCGGCGATCACCCCAGCCACCGACGACCTCCCAGGCGTGCGGAGCGTATGTCTCGTTCCAGGATGTCACTGGCGCGAGGGTGTGGGCGCTCTGCGCAGCGGGGTCAAGGAGGAGGCGGCACCAGCCGCCGGGGGACACCCGCGGAGCAGAGCGCCCACGCCCCGGCGGCCCGCGAGGCACAACGAGAAAAACCTCAGACCTCAGCAGCCTCCACAAGAAACCGCACCCGCCGCTGCCCCTGCCACTCATCCGCATCCAGCCGGAACGCAATCTTCACCCGCTCCGGCAGTGGCTCCGTGTGGCCGAACCAGATGCCGTCCACAGGCTCCCCCTGGTGCTTGAGCTTCAACGCCAGGTGCTTCTCGCCCACCAGCCGCTGAGACACCACCTGCACCTCTTCACAGAACACCGGCGGCGCAAAACCCTGGCCCCACACCTCCTGGTGCAGCGTGTCCACCAGATCCGCGCGGCGGTACTTCGTGTCCAGCGGCCCGTCGGCTTCCATGCGCCGCTGCAGCGTCGCGGCGTCCAGCCACTCGTGTGCCACCTGCTGCAGGGCCGCCTCGAACGTCTCCAGCTGCTCCTCGTCGATGGTGCAGCCCGCCGCCATCGCGTGGCCGCCAAAGCGCAGCAGCACGCCCGGATGGCGCTTGGCCACCAGGTCCAGTGCATCGCGCAGGTGGAAGCCCGCGATCGAGCGGCCAGAGCCCTTCAGTTCGTGCTCCTTGCCTTCCGCGCTGCTCGCGGCGAACACGAAAGTGGGGCGGTGCAGCTTGTCCTTCAGCCGCGATGCCACGATGCCCACCACGCCTTCATGGAAGTCGGGGTCGAACACCACCAGCGCGGGCGGCGGCTCTTCCGATTCGTCGAACATCTCCTCGGCCATCATCAGCGCCTGCTCGCGCATGTCGCCCTCGATCACCTTGCGTTCGCGGTTGATGCCGTCCAGAGCGCGCGCCAGCTCGTCGGCGCGCAGCGCGTCGTCGGTGGTCAGGCACTCGATGCCCAGCGTCATGTCGGCCAGGCGGCCCGCCGCGTTCAGGCGCGGGCCGAGGGCGAAGCCGAAGTCGAACCCGGTGGCGGCAGCGGGCTTGCGCGCGGCGGCGTTGAACAGGGCCGTCATGCCCGGGGGCATGGCACCGGCGCGCACGCGCTTCAGGCCCTGTGCCACCAGGCGGCGGTTGTTGGCGTCGAGTTTCACCACGTCGGCCACGGTGCCCAATGCCACCAGGGGCAGCAGGGTGTCGATCTTCGGCTGGTTCTGCGCGGTGAACACGCCGCGTTCGCGCAATTCGGCGCGCAGAGCCAGCAGCACGTAGAACATCACGCCCACGCCGGCGATCGACTTGCTCTCGAACGTGCAGCCGGGCTGGTTCGGGTTGACGATGATGCAGTCCCCCGGCACCACGATCTCGCCGTTGACGAGCGCGGGCAGGTGGTGGTCGGTCACGATCACGTCCAGACCCAGCTCGCGCGCGGCGCGCACGCCCTCGATGCTGGCGATGCCGTTGTCCACCGTCACCAGCACGTCGGCGCCCTGTGCCTTCACGCGGCGCGCGATGGCGGGGGTGAGGCCGTAGCCGTCGGTCACGCGGTCGGGCACCAGGTAGTTCACCCGGTCGAAACCCAGCGGCGCGCCCAGCAGGCGCAGGCCGCGCAGTCCGACCGCGCAGGCGGTGGCGCCGTCGCAGTCGTAGTCGGCCACGATGCAGATGGACTTCTGCGCGGTCATCGCATCGGCCAGGGCGCGCGCGGCCTCCTGCGCGCCGAGCAGGGTGGATGGCGGCAGCAGGCGCGCGAGCGCGTCGTCGAGCTCGTCCTTGCTGGTGATGCCGCGCGCGGCGAACAGGCGCGCCAGCAGCGGGTGCAGGCCGCTTTGCTCCAGCGCCCAGGCGGCGCGGGGAGGCACATCGCGGGTGATGATCTTCATAGGGTTTCCAGGGTCTTCCAGGCCGGGGCCTGGCCCAGCAGGTTCTTGAACAGGTGACCGATGCGCGCGCCGGCGCTTCGGGGTGCGTTGGTGAAACGTTGCGCGGTGCGTTCGCCGCACAGGGTGAGGGTGACCGGCTCGCCGCGCCCGGCGCGGACACGCCATTGCGCGATCTCGCCCGCATCGAGTTCGGCCCAGGCCTTCTGCCATGCAGGCCAGTCGGCCTGCAATGCGGCGCGGCGCAGGCCGTCGGGCATCGTCGGGGACCGTTGCAGGGCCACGGGGCGGTCCAGCGCGCCCGCACCGCTCACCCAGAAGCCGTTGACCGGGTGCAGCCGGGCGGCTTCACGGGCGTCGTGCGCGGCGTGTGAATAGAACAGCATCTGCGCCTCGCTCTGCAGGCGCTTGAGCAGGCGTCCACCAGCGGGGTTGGCCGCGCTCTCGGTCATCCAGGCTTCGACCGACCGGCCGCCGACGCGGTCCAGGCTGGCGCAGGCAATGCCGCGCAACGGTTCGCCGCGCGCATGCCAGCGCGTGGCCGAGGTGTAGCTGAGCGTGATGCCGTCTTCGGCGCAGTAGGGGGCGAGCGCGTCGAACAGGGCGCGGGCGTGTTCGTCCGCCAGCCCGAGCTGTTCACCGGGCAGCAGCGTCACCTGCTCCATGCCGACCTGGAAGTGGCAGGGCGTGAACCAGGCCTGGGGGGTGTCGGGTTGTGCGTCTTCGGTGGCCGCCCAGGGGATGAGGCCGTCGCCGAACGGGCAGCCGTCGGCGCGCAGCAGACCGATCGCCTGGGCCAGCGCGCGTTCGTGTGGCGGGCTCAGGCTGTGGTCGTCGCCGGCGTCGGTGTAGACGGGCGTCAGCTGGCCCAGCAGCGCGGTGAGTTGCGGCAGCGCCAGGTCGGGCAGCGCAGCACGGCAGGCGGGGTCGCTCGCGCTGGCGAAGGGAACCAGCAGGTGCGCGGAAGGCTCGGAGGCCGTGTGGGGGGCGGGCATGACGCGATTGTCGGGGATGCCACAATGCCCCTCTAACCCATGCAAACTCCATACGAACTCATCCTGGGCTGGCGCTACACGCGCGCCGGCCGCGCCACCCGGCGCAATGGTTTCATCTCCTTCATCTCGGGCGTGTCCATGCTGGGCATCGCGCTGGGTGTGGCCGCGCTGATCATCGTGCTCTCGGTGATGAACGGCTTCCAGAAGGAGGTGCGCGACCGCATGCTCGGCGTCCTCTCGCACATCGAGGTGTTTGAACCCAGCGGCCAGGCGATCCCCAACCTGGCCGACACGCTGGCGCGCATCGAACGCCACCCGGAAGTGGTGGGCGCCGCGCCCTTCGTTGGCGCCCAGGCGCTGATCGCGCGCGGCGAGGACATGAAAGGCGCGCTGGTGCGCGGCATCGACCCCGCGCTCGAACCGAAAGTCACCGATCTCGTCGCCGACCTGGCCGACACCATGCTGCCCCGGCTGGTGCCTGGCGAATTCGGTGTCATCCTGGGCGGCGAACTGGCGCGCAGCCTGGGTGTGATCGCCGGCGACAGCGTGACGCTGATCGCACCCAGCGGCCAGGTCACCCCCGCTGGTGTGGTGCCGCGCATCCGCCAGATGACGGTGGTCGGCACGTTCGATTCCGGCCACTTCGAATACGACTCGGCGCTCGCGCTGCTGCACCAGGAAGACGCGGCGCGCATCTTTCGCGTGGAAGGCCCGACCGGCGTGCGCGTGAAGATCAAGAACCTGCACCAGGCGCGCGAGGTGGCCCTGTCCATCGCCGCCGACCTCGACCCCGGCCTGCTGGTGCGCGACTGGACGCGCCAGAACCGCACCTGGTTCGCGGCCGTGCAGCTCGAGAAACGCATGATGTTCATCATCCTCACGCTGATCGTGGCGGTGGCGGCGTTCAACCTCGTTTCCACGCTCGTGATGACCGTGACCGACAAGCGCGCCGACATCGCGATCCTGCGCACCCTGGGCGCGAGCCCGCGCAGCATCATGGGCGTGTTCATGGTGCAGGGCGCGATGGTGGGCATCATCGGCACCGGTGCCGGGCTGCTGCTCGGCCTGGGCGTGGCCTTCAACATCGACACCCTGGTGCCCGCGCTGGAACGCCTGCTGGGCGCGAGTTTCCTGCCGCAGGACATCTACCTCATCAGCCGCATGCCCAGCGATCCGCAGCAGACCGACATCCTGCCGGTGGCGGTGATCTCCCTCGTGCTGTCGTTCCTCGCCACCATCTACCCGAGCTGGCGCGCCAGCCGCGTCAATCCCGCCGAGGCCCTGCGCTATGAGTGACCTTGTCCTTCAGGCCGAAGGCCTCACCAAGCGCTTCCACGAAGGCCGGCTCGACGTCACCGTGCTCAAGGGGGTCGACCTGACCGTTCGCGCGGGCGAGACCGTGGCCATCGTCGGCGCCTCGGGTTCCGGCAAGAGCACGCTGCTGCACCTGCTCGGCGGCCTGGACGCGCCCAGTGGCGGCAGCGTGCAGCTGATGGGCCAGCGGCTCTCCGGCCTGAGCGCTTCGCAGCAGGGCGACCTGCGCAACCGGCACCTGGGCTTCGTCTACCAGTTCCACCACCTGCTGCCGGAGTTCAGCGCGCGCGACAACGTCGCCATGCCGCTGTGGATCCGCCGCCTGCCGCGCGCCGAGGCGGCGCAGCAGGCCGAACAGATGCTCACGCGCGTGGGCCTGGGGGAGCGCCTGCACCACCGGCCGGCCGAACTCTCGGGCGGCGAGCGCCAGCGGGTGGCGATTGCGCGTGCGCTGGCAACCAGGCCGGCCTGCGTGCTGGCCGACGAGCCCACCGGCAACCTGGACCGCAGCACGGCCGAATCGGTGTTCCAGCTCATGCTGGAACTGGCCCGCGATCAGGGCACGGCGTTCATCCTGGTCACCCACGACGAAACGCTGGCCGCGCGCTGCGCCCGCGTGCTGCGGCTGACAACCGGGGTTCTGGGCTGAAGGGAGCAGCCTCGCCGGTGAGGCTGCCTTAAGGCTTCAATCGTGTGAAGCGCAGGGGCTTGTCCAGTCCCTGCACGTGCATCAGCATCGTCTTGCCGTTCACTTCCAGGCGCTGCGCCTTCTGCAGCGCATCGAGGTAGCGCGTTTCCTGTTCGTTCACGGCCTCGGCGCAGGCCATGCGCGTGCCGCCGAGCTGGCCGAAGGCCACGCGGTCCTGCATCAGGGTGTAGGAACCGAAGAAGCGGTTGCACGAGCTGTTGCCCGCCACGCGCCCGGCTTCGGGAAAGGCGAGGGTGGCCTGCACGCGATCGACCACGCCGCGCCCACCCAGGTCTTCCAGCAGCCACTCGCTGCCCACCAGCGGCGCGGCGGCGGGGGCGCCCGGCACGGCACAGGCGGTAAGGGCCACCAGGGCGGGGGCGGCGAGCCAGGCGAGGCGGGAGGTGTGTGACATGGCGGTTTCCTTTCTTGCTTTGGTGAGAGGCCGGGGGGTGTGGACTTGCCGGCACAATGGCCGTTATACCGCCATGTGGATCGACACACACTGCCATCTGGACGCCGCCGAGTTCGGCGCCGACCCCGCGCACATGACCGGCCTTCGCCAGCGCGCGGCCGGCGAAGGCGTGGGCCTGTGCGTGATTCCGGCCGTGGACCGCACCAACTTCGACACTGTGCGTGTGCTCGCACACCGGCTGGGCGACGCCTACGCACTGGGCATCCACCCGCTGTGCGTGCCGCGCGCATCCGAAGACGATCTGGCGGCACTGGATGCCGCGCTCACCGAACACCGCGACGACCCCCGGCTGGTGGCCGTGGGCGAGATCGGGCTGGACTTCTTCGTGCCGGCGCTCTGCACGCCGGAGATGCGCGAACGGCAGGCGTTCTTCTACCGCGCGCAGCTGCGGCTGGCGCGGCAGCACGGCCTGCCCGTGATCGTGCACGTGCGCCGCAGCGCCGACATGCTGCTCAAACACCTGCGCGAACTGCCCGTGGCCGGCATCGCCCATGCGTTCAACGGCAGCGAACAGCAGGCGCAGGCGTTCATCGAGCTGGGGTTCAAGCTCGGCTTTGGCGGCGCCTGCACCTTCGAACCCGCCCGGCAGCTGAGGCGCCTCGCCGCCGAATTGCCGCTTTCGTCGCTGGTGATGGAAACCGATGCGCCCGACATCCCGCCGCAATGGCTGTACGTGACCGCGGCCGAACGCGAGGCCGGACGCGCACAGGGCATCAACAGCCCGGCGGAGCTGCCCCGCATCGGCGCGGTGGTGGCCGAACTGCGCGGCATGCCCTTGGCCGATCTGATGACCGCCACCACCGCCAATGCGCTTGCGGCGCTGCCACGGCTGGCGGCATTGGAGGCTGCGGCATGAGCGCCGAGCCGCAGCGCCTGCAGGGTCTGGCGCCGGTGTTGAGTTCGAACACGCGGGTGCTGGTGCTGGGCAGTTTTCCGGGTGCGGCTTCGCTGCGCGCGCAGCAGTACTACGGCCATCCGCAGAACCATTTCTGGAAGATTCTCGGCGCGCTGTGGGAGCAGCCGCTGACCAGCATGGCCTACGAGGACCGCGTGGCCGTGCTGTGCGAACGCGGCCTGGGCATCTGGGACGTGTATGGCGCCTGCGAGCGCGAAGGCAGCCTCGACGCGGACATCCTCAACGCGGAGCTGAACGATTTTTCCGTGGTGCGCTGGCGCTGCCCGCAACTGGAGGCGATCGCCCACAACGGTGGCGAAAGCTTCCGGCATGCGCGCCACACCGAGCGGCTGGGCGTGCCGGTGTACAAACTGCCGTCCACCAGCCCGGCCAACGCAAGCTGGAGCTTCCAGCGCAAGCTCGACGCCTGGGCCGAGGTGCTGCGCCGGCATGGCGTGGTTGCCTGAGCCAGTTGCCCCGCGCTGCTTTCACATAATCAATGACCCGTTTTCAACGCAACCCCGACCCGATGCAACAGCCACCCAGAATTTCCACGCGCCGCAGGCCGCGCTTTCGCGCGCATGGAGCCTGCGCATGAAGGCCGGCGCCAATGCCGCCGCGCGTTCACGCCGCACACCGCAGACCCTGCCGGACGTGACCATCTCCGAAGACAGCGAGGTGCGCTTCCTGCATCTGGGCACCGAATGGATCCAGGGCTCGATGCTGCTGGATGCGCCGTTCGACATCGAGCTCGACTACGTCCAGCGCATGATGTCCTGGCTGCTGTTCGTCGAGCCCGATTCGGTGGGCGCGCGCCGCGCGCTCCAGCTGGGCCTGGGCTCGGCCGCGCTGACCAAGTTCTGCTTCAAGAAGCTGCGCATGGACACCACCGCGATCGAGATCAACCCCCAGGTGCTCGCGGTGTGCCGGCAATGGTTCAAGCTGCCGGCCGATGGCCCCCGCCTGCGCGTGCTGCTGGCCGATGCGGGCGAGGAGATCCGCCGTGCAAGCCACATCGGCGCGTACGACGCGCTGCAGGTGGACCTGTACGACCACGAGGCCGCCGCGCCCGTGCTCGACAGCCCCGACTTCTACGCCGACTGCCGCACCGCCCTGAGCGACGACGGCTGCCTGACCGTCAACCTGTTCGGGCGCGACGCCAGCTACGAACGCTCGTTGCAGAGCATCTGCGCCGCTTTCGGTACCGACGCGGTGTGGGCTTTCAAGCCCACGCGCGAAGGCAATACCGTGGTGCTGGCCCAACGCACGGCGAGCCGGCCCACGCGCATGGCCCTGCTGGCACGCGCCGAAGCGGTGCAGGCCCGCTGGGGTTTACCCGCTGTGAAGTGGCTGCGGCTGTTCAAACCGGTATCCTGATCGACGCATGAAAACCCCGCAGACGCCACCGCAGCAGAAGACGTTTGACGGCCCGCTCGACTGGCGCACCCTGGTGGGCTGGTTGCGCGAGGACGGTGTGATCTCCGTCGAGGAGGCCGAACGCACCACCACGCGCTGCGCCTCGGCCCACAGTTCGCAGCACCCGTTGCAGCGGCTTTCGGTGGTGGGCATGGCGCGCGCTGCCGACAGCCATGTGCTCGACGTGGAGATGCTCACGCAATGGCTCGCGAAGCGCAGCGGGCTGGAGTACATGCGCATCGACCCGCTCAAGGTCGACGTGGGCAAGGTGGCCGACGTGATGAGCGCGGCCTACGCCGAACGCCACAAGGTGCTGCCCGTGCTGGTGAGCCCGACCGAGGTGGTGGTGGCCACGGCCGAACCCTTCATTCGCGACTGGGTGCCCGAGGTGGAGCGCCAGACGCGGCGCAACGTGCGCCTCGTGCTGTCCAGCCCGCAGTCGATCAACAGCTTCACCGGCGAGTTCTTCGCGCTGGCCAAGTCGGTGCGCGCCGCCAGCAAGAGCGGCGGGCAGGGCTTCAGCAGCTTCGAACAGCTGGTGGAACTGGGCAAGGCCAACAAGCAGCTCGACGCCAACGACCAGGGCGTGGTGCAGGTGGTGGACTGGCTCTGGCAGTACGCCTTCGACCAGCGCGCGAGCGACATCCACCTGGAACCGCGGCGCGAGCAGGGCGTGATCCGCTTCCGCATCGACGGTGTGCTGCACCCCGTGTACCAGATGCCCATCGGCGTGATGAACGCGATGACCGCGCGCATCAAGCTGCTGGGCCGCATGGATGTGGTCGAGCGCCGCCGTCCGCAGGACGGTCGCATCAAGACGCTGCGACCCGGCGTGGGTGGCGCGCGCGGCGACGAGGTGGAGATGCGCCTGTCCACGCTGCCCACCGCGTTCGGCGAGAAGCTGGTGATGCGCATCTTCGATCCCGAATCGACCGTGAAGGACCTCAGCGCCCTCGGCTTCCCCCCGCACGATGCCCAGCGCTGGGAAGCGCTCACGCGACATCCCCACGGCATCGTGCTGGTGACCGGCCCGACCGGCTCGGGCAAGACGACCACGCTGTATGCCACGCTCAAGCGGCTGGCCACGGAAGAGGTGAACGTGAGCACGGTGGAAGACCCGATCGAGATGATCGAACCGGCCTTCAACCAGACGCAGGTGCAGCCGCAGCTCGACCTCGATTTCGCGCAGGGCCTGCGCGCCCTGATGCGCCAGGACCCGGACATCATCATGGTCGGCGAGATCCGCGACCTGGCCACCGCCGAGATGGCGGTGCAGGCCGCGCTCACCGGCCACCTGGTGTTCTCCACCCTGCACACCAACGACGCGCCCTCGGCCGTGATGCGCCTGATGGAGCTGGGCATTCCGCCCTACCTGATCAGCGCCACCGTGCTGGGCGTGCTCGCGCAGCGCCTGGTGCGCACGCTGTGCCCGGCCTGCCGAAAACCGCAGGACAAGGACCAGGTGGCGGCGTCGCGCGCGTCGCTCACCGAACTGGTGAAGCCCTGGCAGGTTAGCGGCAGCTACCGCCCCTACCAGCCGGTCGGTTGCGTGGACTGCCGCATGACCGGTTTTCGCGGCCGCATGGGCCTGTACGAGCTGCTGGTGGTCACCGAGGCTTTCAAGGACAAGGTCAGCCGCGAGCCCGTTCTCGATGCCTTGCGCCGGCAGGCCGTGCAGGATGGCATGCGGCCGTTGCGCCTGGGTGGCGCGGCGCGTGTGGCCGAAGGCCTGACCACCATGGACGAGGTGCTTTCCTGCACGCCGCCCGTGCAGTGACCGCCGTGCGCCGCCACAGCCACCCATGATCAAGAACCTGCAGGACTTTCTGGCCGGGCTGCTGTTCCTGGGGCTGGGCATCGGCTTCGGCTGGGCCGCGTCGCGACACGCACTGGGCTCCGCCGCCGACATGGGGCCGGGCTACGTGCCCTTGCTGCTCGGCCTGTTGCTGGGCCTGCTGGGTGTGTTCATCCTCTTCAAGGCCATGACGTTCGAAGCCGTGGGCGGCGGGCGGGTGCGCCACTGGGGCTTCGGCCCGTTGCTGCGCCTGCTGGGCGGCCTGCTCTGGCTGGCGCTGTGCAGCGGCCCGGCGCAATGGCCCTGGGTGGGCGGGTGGTTCACCAGCTGGCCCACGCTCGGCCTGGCGGCAGGCGTGGCGGGCCTGGTGCTGGCGGTGGTGCCGGGCGAGAAGGGCGGTTCCGGGCAACGCGTGTGGCTCTGGTCGATCGCGCTGGCGGCGGTGGTGTGCGCTCTTTGGGCCGGCCCGCTCGGGCTGGACGTGCCCGTGTGGCCCACACGCGCCACGCGCTGAAGACGGACGGGGCGCGAAGACATGGAGTTTTCCTGGTGGGATTCGCTGGTGCAGGGGCTGGCCGCGGTGGGCAGCTGGCAGGCGCTCGGGCTGATCGCGCTGGGCGTGGTGGTGGGCAGCGTGTTCGGTGTGTTGCCTGGCCTCGGGCCGGTGGCGGCCATCGCGCTGCTGCTGCCGGCCACGCTGGGGTTGCCGTCGCTGCCCGCGTTGCTGGTGCTCGCCGGCGTGTACTACGGCGCGCAGTACGGCGGCTCGTTGCCCGCCATCGTGCTGGATCAGCCAGGCGAGGCGTCGTCGGTGATGACGAGCCTTGACGGGCATCCCATGGCCTTGCAGGGCCGTGCGGGCGTGGCGCTCTCCGTCGCCACGCTCAGCTCTTTCACCGCTGGCTTCCTCGCCGTTGCGCTGGTGCTGCTGCTGGCACCGGCCGTGGTGGCGCTGGGTTTGCAGTTCGGTGCGGCCGAGCGGTTCCTGCTGCTGGTGGTGGGGCTGGTCGGGGCCACGGTGCTGGCGTCGGGTTCCTTCCTCAAGGCGCTGGCGATGGGTGTGCTGGGTCTGTTGCTGGGCCTCATGGGGTGGGACGTTCACACCGGCACCGCGCGCTTCGTGCCGGAAGGCCTGGAGCCGTGGATGGGCCGCCAGCAGGGGCTGACCGAAGGCGTCGGCTTCATCGCCCTTGCGCTGGGGTTTTTCGTGGTGGCCCCGGTGGCGGCGGAACTGGCGGGCTTGTCCACGCTGGCGCCCGGCGCACCGGTGCGCGATGCGCCGCGCACGGCCCCGGTTGCCCTTGCCGGCATGGACACGCGACCGACCCGAGATGAACTCAAGGACGCCTTGCCCGCCCTGTTGCGCGGCACCGGCCTGGGCGCGGTGCTCGGCGTGGTGCCTGGCGGTGGCGCGCTGCTGTCGTCGCTGGCCGCTTACCGGCTGGAGGCGGTGGTCTCGCGCCACCGTGAGCCGTCGCTGGGCAAGGGCAACCTGCGCGGCGTGGCCGCACCCGAGGCCGCCAACAACGCCGGTGCGCAGACGGCCTATCTGCCCATGCTGGCACTGGGCCTGCCGCCCAACACCGTCATGGCGCTGCTGCTCGGTGCGCTTGGCCTGCACGCGATCGAGCCCGGTCCGTCGGTGATGGTGGTGCAACCCCGGCTGTTCTGGGGCCTGCTGCTGTCGATGTGGGTGGGCAACCTGTTCCTGCTGCTGCTCAACCTGCCGCTGGGCCGCTGGTGGGCGCCCGCGATGCTGAGCGTGCTGCGCCTGCCGCGCCGTGCGCTGCTGGCGGGCCTGCTGGTGGCGGCCGGCCTCGGCGCGCTCGCGCTCGGGCCGCATGGCTGGGGCGTGTGGCTGGTCATGGGGCTGGGCCTGCTGGGTTTCCTGCTGCAGCGCCTCGGTTGCGAAGGGGTGGCCTTGCTGCTGGGTTTCGTGCTGGCGCCCGGGCTGGAAGAACAGTTGCGCCGCGCGCTGCAGCTCTCGCGCGGCAACTGGCTCGTGTTCATCGAGCGGCCGGTCTCTGCGCTGCTGCTGATGGTGGCGATCCTGCTGCTGCTGGTCGTGGTGCTGCAGCCGCGGCGCCGCGATACCCACTGACGTGGGCTGGCATCACCAACCACGAAGCCCCTGGCTTCGCATGATCTTCAGGGCACCGGGATAATCGCCCGGATGCCTGCCGCGCCCGCCTCTTCGTCCCACGCTCCCCATCTCGCCACCGGCCTGCTGCTCGCCAGCGCGGGCTCGATCGCCTTCAGCGGCAAGGCCATCATCGTCAAGCTGGCGTACCGCTACGGCGTCGACGCGGTCACGCTCATCATGTTCCGCATGCTGTTCGCGCTGCCGCTGTTCCTGGCGCTGGCGTGGTGGGCCAGCCACCGCCCCGGTGGCGAGAAACCGGCACCGCTGACGCGGCACGACTGGCTTGGCGTTCTCGGCCTCGGGTTCACCGGTTACTACCTCGCGAGCTTTCTCGACTTCTGGGGGCTGCAGTACATCAGCGCGAGCCTGGAGCGCCTGATCCTGTACCTCAACCCCACGCTGGTGCTGGTGCTGGGCTGGGTGATCTACAAGCGCCGCATCACCGGCCTGCAGGCGCTGGCGATGGGGGTGAGCTACGCCGGCGTGCTGCTGGTGTTCGGCCACGAGGCGGGTTTCCAGGGGCCGGACGCGGCGCTCGGCGCGGCGCTGGTGTTTGCCAGCGCCATCAGCTACGCCATCTACCTCGTCTACAGCGGCGAGCTGGTGAAGCGGCTCGGCACCATGCGCCTGGTGGGTCTGGCCACCAGCGTGGCCTGTCTGCTGTGCCTGCTGCAGTTCGTGCTGCTGCGCCCAATGAGCGCTGCGCTGGTGGCGCCCGAGGTGATCTGGCTGTCGCTGCTGAACGCCACGCTGTGCACGTTCGCACCGGTGGTGATGGTGATGATGGCGATCGAGCGCATCGGCGCTGGCCTGACCGCGCAGACCGGGATGGTTGGCCCGATGTCCACCATCGTGATGGGCGTGCTGATTCTTGACGAACCTTTCAACCGCTGGATCGTCGCGGGCACCGTGCTCGTGCTCGGCGGCGTCTTCCTGGTGACGCGCTTCGGCACGGCACCCAAAAACTGACTTCAGGAGATTCACATGGATTTGGGCATCAAGGGCAAATGGGCGCTGGTGTGCGGCGCGAGCAAGGGTCTGGGGCTGGGCTGCGCGCAGGCGCTCGCGGCCGAGGGCGTGAACGTGGTGCTGGTGGCGCGTGGTGCGCCAGACCTCGAGGCCGCCGTGGCCGCACTGCGCGCCAATGCGCCGGGGGTGAGCGTGCTCGGTGTGGCGGCCGACATCACCACCCCGCAAGGTCGCGCGGCCGCGCTGTCGGTGGCGGGTGGGCCCGGCACGGCGTTCGACATCCTCGTCAACAACGCGGGCGGCCCGCCGCCGGGTGATTTCCGCACGTGGGAGCGCGAGGACTGGGTCAAGGCGCTGGACGCCAACATGCTCACGCCGATCGAGCTGATCAAGGCCGTGGTGGACGGCATGGCGGAGCGCGGCTTTGGCCGCATCGTCAACATCACCTCGGGCGCGGTGAAGGCACCGATCGGCATTCTGGGCCTCTCGAATGGCGCGCGCAGCGGCCTCACGGGCTTCATCGCGGGCCTGGCGCGCAGCGACATTGCCGCGCGTGGCGTGACCATCAACAACCTGTTGCCCGGTGCCTTCGAGACCGAGCGCCTGCGCACCACGCTGGGCAGCCTGGCGCAGAAAGCCGGGCAGACTTTCGACGCGGTGGCCGATGGCCGCCGCAAGGGTGTGCCGGCACGGCGCTTTGGCCAGCCGGAAGAATTCGGTGCGATCTGCGCGTTCCTGTGCAGCGTGCAGGCCGGCTACATGACGGGCCAGAACGTGCTGGCCGATGGCGGGGCCTATCCAGGCTCTTTCTGAGACGGAACAACGTCATTGCACCAGCGTTGTGCGGTGACGTTCTCACGCATGAAAAACGCACCGCAGAGGCGCATTTTCCGCACCACTTTCAGGCGTTTTTCCAGAGGAAAATCTTCCTGCTGAAAGTGGTGTGTTGACGGCTCAACTTGTGGGGATGGGCGTCGATAGTTGGACCAGTGTTCAACAGCTTATCGACCCGATCGTCCCCCATGTCTGCCTTCATCCGGAACCTGCGTCTCGTTCACAAACTTGTCCTGCTGGGACTTATCGCTGCCTGTCTGGTGGCGGTGCCTCTCACGGTCTACGTGCGCGACGCGCTCGGTGGCCTGGCCGCCATTGAAGCGGAACGCCAGGGCCTGGCGCCCTCCCGCTCGTTGCTGGAGGTGGTGCGGCTGGCGCAGATCCACCGTGGCATGACGGCCACCGTGCTCGGCGGCAAGGCCGATGCGGAACCCCAGCGCCAGGCGCGCGCCGATGAGGTGCAGCAGGCGGTGCAGCGCTTCGATGCGCTGCTGGCGAGTGGCCTGCCGGATGCGCGCATCCGCAGCGACTGGCAGCGCATCACCGGGCAATGGCAGTCGCTGTCGCAGGCCGTGGCGGCGCGTGGCGTCACCGGTCCCGAAAGCTTCGCGCGCCACACGGCGATGATCGCGGGCCTGATCGAGCTCAACGACCGGGTGTCAGACCATTTCGGCCTGACCTTCAACCCCGACAAGTCCACCTACTTCCTGATCATCGGCACCCTGCAGCAGATGCCGCGCCTCACCGAGATGCTGGGCCAGGCGCGCGCTCGAGGCTCTGCGCTGCTGGTGCGCCAGTCGGCCACACCGGAGGAGAAGGCGCAGATCGCGAGCCTGGTGGAGCGTGCGCGCGTGGGCGTGCGCGAACTGGACATCAGCCTTGAAAAGGCGTTCGAGCACGACGCGACCCTCAGGACCCGTCTCGCCGCCCTGCATGAACAGGCGCGGGCCGAATTCGAAAGCGCGCTCAAGCTGGCGCGCGAACAGATCGTGGAGGCGCCGGTGCTGCAGTACGCATCGGCCGACTATTTCAAGGCCACGACCTCGGCCATCGACGGCATGTACGGTCTGAGCGATCGCGCCACGAAGGAACTGGGCGTGGAGATCGACAGCCGGTACAACGACCAGCGCGGTGAACTGGCATGGGTGCTGGGCACGATCGCGGCGCTGCTGGCCGCGGGTGTGGCGTTTGCGGTGGTCATTGGCCGCTCAATCACGCGGCCGGCCGAGCTGGCCCGCACGGTGGCCGCGCGCGTGGCGGCTGGCGACCTGAGCCAGGCCGTGCCCGAGGGCGGTGGCGACGAGATGGGCCAGTTGCTCGATGCCATGTCGACCATGCAGGCCGAACTCACCCGCGTGGTGGGCAGCGTGCGCGGCAACGCCGAGGGCGTGGCCGCCGCCAGCTCGCAGATCGCCCAAGGCAACAACGACCTGTCGGCGCGCACCGAACAGCAGGCCGCTGCGCTGGAGGAAACGGCCGCGTCGATGGAGGAGCTGAGCTCCACCGTGAGGCTCAATGCCGAGAACGCGCAGCAGGCGAACCGGCTGGCGATCAACGCCTCTGAAGTGGCCACGCAGGGCGGCGATGTGGTGTCGCAGGTGGTCGAGATGATGAAGGGCATCAACGACAGCTCGCGCCAGATCGCCGACATCATCAGCGTGATCGACGGCATCGCGTTCCAGACCAACATCCTCGCGCTCAACGCGGCGGTGGAGGCCGCGCGCGCCGGCGAGCAGGGGCGTGGTTTCGCGGTGGTGGCCGCCGAGGTGCGCAACCTCGCGCAGCGCAGTGCCGCCGCGGCCAAGGAGATCAAGGGCCTGATCGATGTGAGCGTGGAACGTGTGGAGCACGGCACCGCGCTGGTGGATCAGGCCGGCAGCACCATGAGCGACGTGGTGGGTTCGATCCGCCGGGTGACCGACATCGTGGGCGAGATCAGCGCGGCCAGCAGCGAGCAGAGCCAGGGCGTGTCGCAAGTGGGCGAGGCCGTGACGCAGATGGACCAGGCCACACAGCAGAACGCCGCGCTGGTGGAAGAAAGCGCCGCGGCGGCGCAAAGCCTGAAATCACAGGCCGACCAGCTGGTGCAGGCCGTGGCGGCGTTCCGCCTGCGCTGATGTGCCGCGCGCTCAGCGGCGCGAAGACACCAGGATGCCGCCCACGATCAGCATGAAACCCGCGATGTGGTAACCGCGCGGCGGCTCGCCCAGCAGGGTGGCTGAAAGCAGCGCGGCGAACAGCGGCGTGAGGTTCTGGAACAGGCTGGCCATGGCCGGCCCCACGCGGGCCACGGCCGCGCCCCAGCAGCGGTAGGCGATCAGCGAGGGACCGACCGCGAAGAACACCAGCGCCGCCACGGTGGCCCAGCCCCACTGGATGTGCGATTCGCCAGCCGGCAGCTGGGGCAGCACGAACAGCCACTCACCCGCCGAGAACAGCCCCGACCAGAAGAGGCCCATGACGATCTGCGCCAGCAGGAAGGCGGCCCAGTCGGCCCTGATGGCCGCCGGCTCGTCGCCCGGCCGTGGCCGCGCCAGCAACCAGCTGTACCAGGCCCAGAGGATGGAGGCCAGCACGATCAGCGCATCGCCCGGCACCAGCTGCACCGCGAGCAGCATGTCCAGGTGGCCGCGCGACAGCACCACCGCCACACCGGCCAGCGAGAACACCGCGCCGAGGGCGGCCCATCGGGAGATGGACACGCCGTACAGCAGGCGGCCGAGCAGCAGCATCCAGACCGGTGAACTGGCCGCCACCAGCGTCACGTTCATGGGTGTCGAGGTCTTCAGGGCCATGTACTGCAGGGCGTTGTAAGAGCCCACACCGAGCAAGCCCAGCAGCGCGAAACGCCGCCAGTGAGACCACAGGCCGCTGTCGCGCCGCAGCACCCAGCCGGCCATGGGCGCCAGCAGGCAGAAGGCCAGCACCCAGCGCAGGAAGTTGAGCGTGATCGGTGGCACCACGCCCTGCATCAACCGGCCGACCACCGCGTTGCCGGCCCACAGCAACGGCGGCAGGATCAGCAGGACCAGGGCAATGGGCGTGAGGCGCGAGGGACCGGGGTTCGAGGACATGGCCCGCCACTGTAGCCGCGATGGCAAGACCGGCCGCGGGCAGGGGGTGATGGGGCGTTGGTTCCGGTGATCTGTCGATTCGTGGCAGCATCGCCGCATTCCCTGTGTTGAGCTTCACCGATGAGGAGACCGAGATGAGCGAACAGACCAGCCGCGCCGTGCGCATCCATGCCGTGGGCGGCCCCGAGCAACTGGTGGTCGACACCGTGAACGTGGGCGAGCCCGGCCCGGGCCAGGTGCGCATCCGCCACCACGCCGTGGGCCTGAATTTCATCGACGTGTACCAGCGCACCGGCCTGTACCCGTTTCCCATGCCGCTGGCGCTGGGCATGGAAGGCGCTGGCGTGATCGAGGCGGTGGGCGAGGGCGTGACCCACCTCAAGGCCGGCGACCGCGCGGCCTACGCCGCCAACCCGCCCGGCAGCTACTGCGATGTGCGCGTGATGCCCGCGATGAACGTCTGCCGGCTGCCCGACGCGATCGACTTCGAGACCGGCGCGGCCATGATGCTCAAGGGCCTGACCGCGCAGTACCTGCTCAAGCGCACCCGCCCGGTGGAAGGGCTGGAGGCGGGCGACTTCGTGCTCTTCCACGCCGCCGCCGGTGGTGTGGGCCTGATCGCCTGCCAGTGGGCGAAATCGCTCGGCTTGCAACTGATCGGCACCGCGGGTTCCGACGAGAAGTGCGCGCTGGCGCTGGAGCACGGCGCGACGCACGCCATCAACTACCGCACCGAGGACTTTGCTGCACGCGTCAAGGACATCACCAACGGCCAGGGCGTGAAGGTGGTCTACGACTCCGTGGGCAAGGACACCTTCGACAAGTCGCTCGACTGCCTGCGGCCCTTTGGCCTCATGGCCAGCTTCGGCAACGCCTCGGGCCCGGTGCCGCCGTTCGCGCCCGGCATCCTGGCCTCCAAGGGCTCGCTGTACGTGACGCGCCAGACGCTGTTCAACCACATCAACAGCCGCGAACGCACGCAGGCCATGGCGGACGACCTGTTCGCGGTGGTGGAGGGCGGCAAGGTGAAGGTGCGCATCGACCAGCGTTTCGCGCTGACGGATGTGCAGGCCGCGCACAAGAGCCTGGAAGCGCGGGCCACCACGGGTTGCACGGTGCTGCTGCCCTGAACCCCACACGGCACCCCCCGATCGGGGTGCAATGGCGTTCTGCGCAGCGAAGTCAAGGAGGAGGCGGCACCAGCCGCCGGGGGACATTCGCGGAGCAGAGCGCCATTGCACTCCGATCCCGCGAGGTCCAGGCGCGAAATCAGGCCGCTTGCGCCACCTTGGGCCTGGCCTGAGCCAGCGCCCGCTCAAGGTGCTGAAGCGTGCCGGGCACATCGTGCCACTTGTCCAGGCCGAACAGGCCGATCCGGAAGGTCTTGAAATCCGCACCCTCGTCGCATTGCAGCGGCACGCCCGCCGCCGTTTGCAGGCCTTGCGCAAGGAACGACTTGCTGGACTGGATGTCGGGGTCGGTGGTGTGGCTCACCACCACGCCCGGGGCCTGGAAGCCGGGCGCCGCCACGCTGGGGAAGCCATGGCGCACCAGCAGCGCGCGCACCTGCGCGCCGAGTTCGATCTGCTCCTTGCGCACGCGTTCGAAGCCATAGGCCTCGGTTTCCTTCATCGTGTCGCGCAGGCGCAGCAGGGCGTCTGTGGGCAGCGTGGTGTGGTACGCGTGGCTGCCACCTTCATAGGTTTCCATGATCTGCAGCCACTTCTTCAGGTCCATCGCGAAGGTGGTGCTCTGCGTCTGGTCGATTGCGGTGCGGGCGCGCTCGCTGAGCATCACCATGGCGCAGCAGGGCGAGCTGCTCCAGCCTTTCTGCGGGGCCGAGATGAGGATGTCGACACCGGTGGCCTTCATGTCCACCCACATCGCGCCGGAGGCGATGCAGTCGAGCACGAACAGGCCACCCACGGCGTGCACCGCATCGGCCACGGCCTTGAGGTAGTCGTCGGGCAGGATCATGCCGGCGGCGGTTTCCACGTGCGGGGCGAACACCACGGTGGGTTTCTCGCGGGCGATGGTGGCCACCACCTCATCGATCGGGGCCGGTGCCCATGCAGCCTGCGCGCCTTCAGCGGTACGCCGGGCCTTCATCACCGTGTGGCTGGCGGGAATGCTGCCCATGTCGAAGATCTGCGTCCAGCGGTAGCTGAACCAGCCGTTGCGAATGACGAGCACGTGCTTGCCATGCGCGAACTGCCGCGCCACCGATTCCATGCCGAAGGTGCCGCTGCCGGGCACCAGCACCGTGGAGTGGGCGCCGTAGACGCGCTTGAGCATGGCGGAGATGTCGGTCATCACGCCCTGGAAGCGCCTGGACATGTGGTTGAGCGCGCGGTCGGTGTAGACCACCGAGAACTCGAGCAGACCATCGGGGTCGATGTGGGGCAGCAGTCCGGGCATGTTGTCTCCTGTGTCGGGGCAAGAAAGCGGGGAGTCAGCGTAGCACAGCGATCAAGGGCCTGCAGTGTTGCGGGTCGGGGCCCGCAGGGGCTTCAGAGACGGCTGGCGTGCGAGGGCGGCGGGGGTTCGCGCAGCCGACTGGGAGCCAGCACGCCGGCGCTGTCCAGGATCGGGTAGGCGATCGAGCAGATGTGCGAGTTGATGCGCTTGAGGTCGCTGATCAGGTCCAGGTGCAGCGAGCTGGTGTCCATGCTCTGCGGCGTCATGCCCGAGAGGCGGTCCAGGTGGGTGGCGGCGTACTCGCGTTCCATGTCCCGGAAGCGCACCTTTTCTTCCACCAGCTTCTGCGCGTCGCGCACGTTGCCGTTGAGGAAGACGCTCATGCCCAGCCGCATGTTGTCGAGCAGGCGCGCATGCAGCTCGGTGATCTCGGCCATGCCGGCTTCGGAGAAACTGCGGCCCTTGCGGATCTTCTTGTCCTCGATGTCGAGCAGCACGCGCTCGACCGTGTCACCGATCTGCTCCATGTTGATGGTGAAGCTGATGATGTCGGTCCAGCGCCGGCCTTCCGCCTCGCTGAGCTGCTGGCGCGAGATCTTGGTGAGGTAGTACTTGATCGACGAGTAGAGGTTGTCCACCGTGTCGTCGAGCTTGCGCAGATCCTGCGAAAGCTTGGCGTCGTTGTTGCGGATCACGGTGAGCACGCCGCGCAGCATGGTCTCGACCACGTCGGCCTGGTGCATCGCCTCGCGCGCGGCGCAGGAAATGGCCAGCGACGGCGTGGCCAGGGCCGAGGGGTCGAGGTGGTTGGGCCGGTCCAGCGGGCCCTTGCCCTCCTTGAGCGGCAGCAGGCGGTTCACCAGGCGGGCCACCGGCTTGGTGAGGCCGATGAACACCGCGCCCACCATCAGGTTGAAGCTCAGGTGGAACAGCACGGTGAGTGTGGCCGGGTCCTGCACCAGCGGCTGCATGAATTTCAGCCAGGTGGGAATGAGCCAGATCGCAATGGCCACCCCCAGCACCTTGAACAGCAGGTTGCCCAGCGGCACCTGGCGGGTGCTGATGCCCGACTTGGCGGTGGTGATCACGGCCAGCAGCCCGCTGCCCAGATTGGCGCCGAGCACGATGCCCAGGGCCACGTCCAGCCCCACCACCTGCAGCGCCAGGGTGGACGCCAGCAGCACCACCGCGAGGCTGGAGTACGCGACCACCGCCAGTGCGGCGCCCATCAGGATTTCCAGCAGCAGGTCGCTGGTGAGCGAGGCCAGCATCAGCTGCACAGCCGGGTTCTGCGTGAGCACGCTGGTGGCGGCGGAGATCAGCCGCAGGGCCAGCAGCATCAGCCCCAGCCCGATCAGCACACGGCCGAAGTCGCCCACGGGCGTGCCCTGGCGCGAGATGAACAGGGTGACGCCCAGGAAGATGAACAGCGGCGAGAGCCAGGACAGATCGAACGAGAACACCACCGCCATGAGGCTGGTGCCGATGTCGGCGCCCAGCATCACGGCCAGCGCTGCGGGCAGGGCGATCAGGCCCCGGCCCACGAAGGACGCGGTGATGAGTGCGGTGGCGGTGCTCGATTGCACCAGGGCCGTAACGCCGAGCCCCGAGAGCGCGGCGGTGAAGCGGTTGCCCATGCTCGACGCCAGGATCTGCCGCAGGTTGCTGCCGAAGACGCGGAGCACGCCGGTGCGCACCAGGTGGGTGCCCCATACCAGCAGGGCGATCGAGGCCAGGAGATCCAACAGATGTTTCATGAACCTCAAAACTATACGCCGCGGGGACAGGCCCCGCTGGCGGTGCGGACTCGCGGGACCGCGCGGGGGCTCAGCGGCGGCGGCGCGCGCGCAGGATCTCGTCCAGGATCAGGGCCACGGCGCCGACCGAAATGGCGACGTCAGCGAGGTTGAACGAAGGGAAGTGCCCGCCCGGGAAGAGGCCGGCGAGGAAAGACCAGTGGAAGTCCAGCCAGTCGACCACGTAGCCGTGCCACAGGCGGTCGATCACGTTGCCCAGCGCACCGCCCAGGATGCACGACAGCGCGAACGAGAACAGCTTCTGGCCCGGGTGCGAACGCAGCATCCAGACGATGAAGATGGCCGCACCGATGCCCACCGCGGTGAAGAACCAGCGTTGCCAGCCGCCCGCACCCGCAAGGAACGAGAACGCCGCGCCGGAGTTGTGCACGCGCACGATGTTGAAGAAGCCGGTGACATGGGTGCTGTCACCCAGCTGGTACGCCGCGAGGATCCAGTTCTTCGTGATCTGGTCGGCGGCGAACAGCAAGGCGGCCAGCCCGAGCCATGGCCAGATGTGTCGGCTGCCGGTGGCGCCCGCCATCAGGCCACCGTGCGCGGTTCGCCCGCGCCATACAGGTTGCTGGTGCAGCGGCCACAGAGCGTGGGGTGGGCGGCGTCGCTGCCCACGTCGTCGCGGTAGTGCCAGCAGCGCTCGCACTTGGTGGCGGTCGACGGCACGACCTGCACGGCCAGATCTTCACCCTGCAGCAGTTCCACCGCCGAGACGATCAGGGCGAACTTCAGGTCATCGCCCAGCGAGGCCAGCAGCGCGTGGTCGTCGGCAGGCGCCGTGAGGCGCACGTTGGCCTGCAGCGAGGAACCCACCTGGCCGGCGGTGCGGACGGTCTCGATCTCCTTGTTCACCAGGTTGCGCACCTCGCAGATGCGCGCCCACTTGGCCAGCAGGCCCTCGTTGGCCACCGGCAGGTCGGCGAAGGTCTCGAAGAAGATCGAACCCTTGTTGTGCGCACCGGCGAGCACCGGCCACGCTTCCTCGGCGGTGAAGCTGAGGAAGGGCGCCATCCAGCGCAGCATGGCGTGGGTGATCTGGTGCAGCGCGGTCTGCGCGCTGCGGCGCGCCAGGCTCTTGGGTGCCGTGGTGTAGAGCCGGTCCTTGAGCACGTCCAGGTAGAACGCGCCGAGGTCTTCCGAGCAGTACACCTGCAGCTTGGCCACCACGGGGTGGAATTCGTACACCTCGAAATGGCCCAGCACCTCGGCCTGGAACTGTGCCGCGCGCGCCAGCGCGTAGCGGTCGATCTCCAGCATCTGCTCGTGCGGCACGGCGTCGGTGGCTGGGTCGAAGTCGCTGATGTTGGCGAGCAGGAAACGCAGCGTGTTGCGGATGCGGCGGTAGGCGTCGACCACGCGGGCGAGGATCTTGTCGTCGCCGGCGATGTCGCCCGAGTAGTCGCTCGCGGCCACCCACAGGCGGATGATCTCGGCGCCGAGCTTCTTGTTGACCTCCTGCGGATCGATGCCGTTGCCGAGCGACTTGCTCATCTTGCGGCCCTGGCTGTCCACCGTGAAGCCGTGCGTGAGCAGGCCGCGGTAGGGCGCGCGGTCGTTGAGCGCGCAGCCCAGCAGCAGCGAGCTGTGGAACCAGCCGCGGTGCTGGTCGTGGCCTTCGAGGTACAGGTCGGCCTCGGGCCCTTGGGTGTGGAAGGCGCCGTTGGGGTAGGCCTTGGCGTGGCTGCCGCGCAGCACGTGCGAGAAGGTCGAGCCCGAGTCGAACCAGACCTCGAGGATGTCGCTGCTCTTGTCGTAGTGCGGGGCGTCGGCCGCGCCCAGGATTTCCTCGGCGGTCACGCGGCTCCAGGCCTCGATGCCGCCCTTCTCGACGATGTCGGCGGCCTGGTCGAGGATCTCCATGGTGCGCGGGTGCAGCTCGCCCGAGTCCTTGTGCAGGAAGAACGGGATCGGCACGCCCCAGCTGCGCTGGCGCGAGATGCACCAGTCGGGCCGGTTGGCGATCATGTCGTGCAGGCGCGCCTTGCCGTTCTCGGGGAAGAAATGCGTGTGCTCGATGGCGTCCAGCGCGGTCTGGCGCAGCGTGCGCGGCGCCTTGTCTTTCGTGAAGACACCTTCGCCTTCGTCCATGCGGATGAACCACTGCGCGGCCGCGCGGTAGATCACCGGCGTCTTGTGGCGCCAGCAGTGCGGGTAGCTGTGGGTGATGGGCTGCGTGGCCATGAGGCGGCCGGCGTTCTTCAGCGCATCCAGGATGGCCGGCACGGCTTTCCAGATGTGCTGGCCGCCGAACAGCGGGAAGTCGGCCGCGTAGGTGCCATTGCCCTGCACCGGGTTGAGGATGTCGTCGTAGGCCAGGCCGTGCGACACGCAGGAGTTGAAGTCATCCAGGCCGTAGGCGGGCGCGGAATGCACGATGCCGGTGCCGTCGCTGTCGCTCACGTAGTCGGCCAGGTACAGCGGTGAGAGGCGGCGGTAGCCCGCATCGGCCTCGTACAGCGGGTGGCGGAACACCTGGTCGCGCAGGGCTTCGCCCTTGGCCGTGGCGATCACCTGGCCTTCAAGCTGGAAGCGCTCCAGGCATTTCTCGACCAGCGATTCGGCCAGCAGCAGCACGCCGCGCGGCGTGTCGACCAGGGCGTAGGTCAGTTCCGGGTGGGCGTTGAGCGCCTGGTTGGCGGGAATCGTCCAGGCGGTGGTGGTCCAGATGACGGCGAAGGCCGACTTGCCTGCGGGCAGCGAGGCCAGACCGAAGGCGCGCGCGAGTGCACCGGCGTCATTGCTCTCGAACGCCACGTCCAGCGTGTCGCTCTTCTTGTCGGCGTACTCGATCTCGAACTCGGCCAGCGAGGAGCCGCAGTCGAAGCACCAGTACACGGGCTTCAGGCCACGGTAGACGAAGCCGCGCTCGATCACGCGCTTGAACGCGCGGATCTCGCCGGCCTCGTTGGCGAAATCCATGGTGCGGTAGGGCCGCTCCCAGTCGCCCAGGATGCCCAGGCGCTTGAAGTCCTCGCGCTGCAAGCCGATCTGCTCGGTGGCATAGGCGCGGCTTTTCGCCTGCATGTCGTCGCGGCTGAGGTTGCGGCCGTGCTTCTTCTCGATCGCGTTCTCGATCGGCAGGCCGTGGCAGTCCCAGCCGGGGATGTATTGCGCGTCGAAGCCGGCCAGTTGCCGGCTCTTGACGATCATGTCCTTGAGCACCTTGTTGACGGCGTGGCCCATGTGGATCTGGCCGTTGGCATAGGGCGGGCCGTCGTGCAGCACGAACAGTGGCGCGCCTTCGCGAGCGTCGCGCAGGCGCTTGTAGAGGCCTTCCTGGTTCCACGCACCCACCCAGCCCGGCTCGCGCTTGGGCAGATCGCCGCGCATCGGGAAGGGGGTGTCGGGCAGGTTGAGGGTGCTGCGGTAATCGGTGGGGGATTCGGACATGACGGGAATTCGTTGGTGGCTTCGACAAGCTCAGCCCGAACGGGGAGTGTGGGAACTGGGACAGAAACCGTTCGCCCTGAGCCTGTCGAAGGGCAGCGACCGGAGAGACGGTGTCGTCTAAATTCGGTCGCGGGTGGTCTGCCGGTGGGTCTGGGTGTGCAGCGACGCAAAGAACGCGCGCGCGTCGTCGCAGTCCCGGGCGATGCCCTGTGTCAGGGCGTCGAGGCTGTCGTACTTCAGCTCGTCATGCAGTTTGTGCAGCAGTTCCACCCGGACGATTTTACCGTAGGCCTCCCCGCCGGGCAGGCTGGCGGCCAGGGCGGCCGGCCATTCGAGGCAGTGGGTTTCCAGCAGGACCCGACCGCCGTTGACGTCTGCGGGGTCCAGCGAGGGGCGCACGCCCAGGTTGGCCACCCCCGGCAGCGGAGGCGAATCGGCGTCGGGCCCCAGGCCGTGCACATGCACCGCGAAGATGCCGCTGGCCGCCGGTTTCCAGTGGGAGAAGCGCAGGTTGAGGGTGCGAAAGCCGTCGCCACGCCCCGGGGCGCTCTCGGCCAGCTGGCGCCCGAGCTTGCGCCCATGCACCACATGGCCGCTGATGCTGTAGGGCCGGCCAAGCAGGGCCGCCGCATCGTCCATGCGGCCGTCACCCAGTGCTTCGCGCACGGCGGAACTGGAGACGCGCAGGCCGTGCACCTCGTAGCTCTGCATGCGCGCCACGTCGAAACCCAGGCGGCCGCCGGCGGCGTCGAGCATGGCGTAGTCGCCAGCGCGTTTCGCGCCAAAGCGGAAATCGTCACCCACCAGCACGTACTGCACGCCGAACGCCTCCACCAGCGTCTCCTGTATGAACGCCTCGGGGGCCTGGTTGGCCAGCTTCGCGTTGAAAGGCAGGATCACGCATTCATCGACCCCGCAGCGCTCCAGTTCCTGAAGCTTGTCGCGCAGCGTGGCGATGCGCGCGGGCGCGAGTTCGGGCTTCTGGTGCAGGGCGGCGAAGTAGTCGCGCGGGTGCGGCTCGAAGGTCATCACGCAGCTGGGCACACCACGGTGCCGCGCCTCGTTGTCGAGCAGCGCGAGCATGGCCTGGTGGCCCCGGTGCACACCATCGAAGTTGCCGATGGTCAGCGCGCAGCCGGGGGCGCCGGTGGAACGGGAGCGCAAACCGCGAAAGATTTTCATGCCGGAAAAGGTGGGTCCTGGGGCTTTGACAAGGGGTCAGATGGGGGCGAAAGCTGTGGCTTCGAGCCCTCTGCCACGGTTGCTTCATCAAAGCGCGCTATATTGGCACACGATGATATGCGCCCGCAGGCCCTGCCGGCAGGCGCAGGGCGGCCCGACCAGGACCGTCCCTCCCCGTTGACATGTTCACTGGAAGGAGCCCGTCTTGAAGGTCTTGAAGCTCTCCGCACAGGGGTTGCCACAGTCGTGGATCAGCCTGGAGGAAGCCGTGTTGCACTACGCGGCGGATGAGGTGCGCTGGGAGATGGGGGCCGAGGTGGCGGTGTTCCATGGCGGGCACAACGCGGTGACCGGGCGGCAGTCCATCATCACCGTCAATTCCATCATCGGGACCCAGGGCGTGCCGCGCATCAACCCCTTCGACCTGCGGCCCACGCTGACCAACAGCAAGCTGTTCGCGCGCGACCGCAATGTGTGTGCCTACTGCGGCGAGACCTGCCATGACGAGGTGTGCACGCGGGAGCACATCGTGCCGCTGGGGCAGAGCGGGCGCGACACCTGGATGAACGTGGTGACGGCCTGCAAGTCGTGCAACCACCGCAAGGGCAACCGCACGCCCGAGCAGGCCCACATGGGGCTGCTGTACGCGCCCTACGTGCCCAGCCTGTGGGAAGACTTCATCCTGCGCAACCGCCGCATCCTCGCGGACCAGATGGAGTTCCTGATGTCCCATCTGCCCAAGACTTCGCGGCTGCACGCCTAGCGTCAGTACGTCAGTTCCAGCACGACCACATGGTTCTCGCTGGCTGGCCATGTGCGGCCAGCCAGCTTTTCGCCATTGAAGGCGGCGGTGATGGTGCGCACGGCGCCGTCGGCCACGAGAATTTTCGAGCTCGACACCCCCGCGCCGGTGGGCGGCACGCCAGGCAAGGCCTTGCCATCGAAAACCATCGTGTCGCGGGCGGCGTCGAAGTAGCCCCGCGGTCGGGTAAAGGTGACGACCGACCTGGCGTCCTTGTCGGCGGTGGCCAGGCGTTCGGCACGCAGATGGACCAGATCGCTGCCTCGAGGGAACGCGCTGCGGTAGATGTGGGTGGTGGCGTAACCCGGCGCAGTGATGACGAACTCGTAAGGCTGGTCAGCCTGCGCCGCGAAAGGGCCCCACAGGCCGTCGGCTGCCACGGTCTTGCTGTGCACCGCAGCGCCGCGGCGCTCGCCCGTGGCAGGGTCGATGGCGTACACCGTCAGCAGAGCGCCAGGCAAGGGCAGGTTGTTCGAGTAGTTGCCTGAGGCAGGGTCTGTGGACGAGAGCCCCAGCCCGGTGACCTTGCCGTTGAGCACGACCGACGTCTGCGGCGCAATCGCGGATGTCCGGGGTGCCTGTCCGGTGATGAAGCGGTGTGTGGCGTCGAACGCGGCAGGCGAGAACGAGGTTTCGCGATGGTCCACGCGCGGCAGCACGACGTTGTGCGCACCCTTGAGGGCAGGGCCGTCGAAGTTCACGTTGGTGGGCGTGCCCCTGGCACCGATCCACACGCCATCGGGTTGTGCAAATTTGTCGTTGTTGTCGGAACGGATCGTCATCCATTGCACCGGTCCGGTCACCTCGTCACCGGCGCTGCTCTTCGGCGCGTTGAGGGCGGTGAGGAACGGGCCGGTGCCCGAGAATTCGTTGGCTTCCCGGAAGCCCTTGATGGCCCACACGCCATGGTTGGGTGTGCCGCCCAGCACCGCGTGGCTCACCGTCTTGTCGCCGCCGCCGTTCTGGACGTAGTTGCGCACCGCGTAGCCGCCGCGCGAGTTGGCCACCAGCACCACCCTGGGCGCCCCCGTGGCCTTCATGACCTTCTCGACCTCTGTCTTCAGGAAGACCATGTGCTCGGTGGTGGAGGAGCGCCCCGGCTGGGCCTTGCCGTCTTCGTCTCTGGCCAGCGGGTAGGGCAGGTCGATGGCGTGCAGCCGCTCGCGCGGCCAGCCGTTGGATTCGAAACGCCACAGCGTGCTTTGCCAGATGGAGGCCGAGTCGCCATTGCCATGGACGAACACGATGGGTGGCCGTGCGGTGTCTTGTGACGTGCTGGCACAGGCGGCCAGAAGCAGGCTGCCTGCGGCGGCAGCAAAGATGGAGCGGCGGGTGGTCATGCGCGGGTTTCCTCTTGTCGGGGTCCAAAAACACCGCGGCCCGCATGGTGCGGGCCGCTCGAGGGTCAGGCGAAAACGCCAGCCGTGTCCTGCATGCGCGCCGACACCTCGCCCAGGTGGTGCAGGGTGTCGCCGTAGGTCATTTCCAGCTGCGTGAGCTTCTTGAAATAGTGGCTGCCGATGTACTCGTCGGTCACGCCGATGCCGCCGTGCAGCTGCACCGATTGCTGGCCGATGAAGCGCATGGCCGTGCCCAGCTGTACCTTGGCGCGCGCCATGGCGGCCCGGCGCTCCGCCGTGGGCGCGTTGAGCTTGAGGCTGGCGTAATAGCTCATGGAGCGGGCCAGTTCCAGCTGCATCTTCATGTCCGCCACGCGGTGGCGCAGCGCCTGGAAAGTGGCGATCGCCACGCCGAACTGCTTGCGCGTGTTCATGTACTCGACGGTGATGTCCACCGTTTTGTCCAGCACGCCAACGCCCTCGGCGCAAGCCGCGGCAATGCCGATGTCCACGCCGTGCTCCAGCGCGGTCAGGCCGTCTGCGGTGATCAATCGCGCCGGTGCATCCTTCAGTGTGAGGTCTCCGGCACGGCTGCCGTCCTGCGTGACATGGCCGCGTGTGCTGACGCCCGCGGCGGTGCGCTCCACCAGGAACAGGCCCAGCTTGCCTCCTGCCATGGCGGGCACGATGAAAGCGTCCGCCTGGTCGGCGGCGGGCACGACGTTCTTGGTGCCCGTCACGGCCCAGCCCTGACCGGCCTGGGTGGCTGTGGCGGCGCACACGTCCAGCTTGTAGCGGGCCTTGCGCTCCTGGTGCGCCAGCACCACCAGCGCCTCGCCGGAGGCCACGCGCGGCAGCCACGCGGCCTTGAGATCCGCAGGGGCGTAGCCACCGAGCAGGCCGGAGGCGATGAGCGTCTGGGCCAGGGGCTCGAGCACGATGCCGCGTCCCAGCTCTTCCATGACCACCATGCCTTCGATGGGGCCCATGCCCAGGCCACCATCGTCCTCGCTCACGTAAAGCCCCGCCAGGCCCAGTTCGGCCAGTTCGTTGTAGGCCGCGCGGTCAAAGCCACCAGCGGCCACGATGGTGTTGCGGCGTTCGAAGGTGTAGCCCTTGTCGACCCATTTGCGCACGGCGTCGCGCAGTTGTTGCTGGTCGTCGCTGAAATCGAAATCCATGTTTGTCTCCTCTGTCTTCAGCCCAGAACCGTCTGCGCGACGATGTTGCGTTGCACTTCGTTGCTGCCGCCGTAGATGGTGGTCTTGCGCATGTTGAAGTAGGTGGATGCGAGCGGTGCGTTGGCGGTGACGCCACCGGGGAAGTCGCCCTGCCAGCCGGCCTCCATGGCCTCTTCGATGAAGGGCAGGCTGTAGGGGCCGGCCGCGAGCATCATGAGTTCGCTGTAGCGCTGCTGGATCTCGCTGCCCTTGATCTTGAGCAGGCCGGCGATGTCGAGCGAGTTCTTGCCCGACTTCTCGGCCGAGAGCACGCGCAGCACCAGCATTTCCAGCGCCACCACGTCCACCTCCAGCAGCGCGATCTGGTCGCGGAAGCGCTGGTCATCCCACACGCCTTCGGCTTTTGCGATGCGCTTGAGCCGTTCGAGCTCGCGCTTGGCGCGGTTCACGTCGGCGATGTTGGTGCGCTCGTGACTGAGCAGGTGCTTGGCGTAGGTCCAGCCCTTGTTCTCTTCGCCGATGAGGTTCTCTGCCGGCACCTCGACGTTGTCGAACCAGACCTCGTTGACTTCGCTCTCCCCGTCGAGCAGCTTGATCGGCCGCACGGAGACGCCGGGCGACTTCATGTCGATCAGCAGGAAGGAGATGCCGGTCTGTGGCTTGCCTTCGTTGCTGGTGCGCACAAGGCAGAAGATCCACTCGCCATACTGGCCCAGCGTGGTCCAGGTCTTCTGGCCGTTCACGATGTACTTGTCGCCCTTGCGCTCGGCGCGGGTCTTGACCGAGGCCAGGTCGGAACCCGAACCCGGTTCGCTGTAGCCCTGGCTCCACCAGACTTCGCCGCTGGCGATGCCGGGCAGGAACCGCTGCTGCTGTTCCTTGTTGCCGAAGGCCATGATCACGGGCGCGACCATCACGGGGCCGAACGGCACCACGCGCGGTGCGCCGGCCAGGGCACATTCTTCCTCGAACAGGTGCTTCTGCACCGCGTTCCAGCCCGGGCCACCGAATTCCTTGGGCCAGCCCCAGCCGAGCCAGCCCTTCTTGCCCAGAATCTTCGCCCACCGCTGCATGTCGTCGCGCGTGAGGCGCAGGGCGTTGTGGACCTTGTGGGAAATGTCGGCGGGCAGGTTGGCCTTGACCCAGCCGCGGATTTCCTCGCGAAACGCCTGTTCTTCGGGCGTGAATGCCAAATCCATGGAATGTCTCCTGGTGGCCGCCACAGGTTGTGTGCCGGCATATTGAACAACGCCGGCCAGTTTCGCACGACCGTTCGTTTTATGGCTGTCCGGGCTGCGACAAGCCCAGCTGCTCGTGCAGATTCTGCAGCTGGTCCTGCAGCGCGGCCACGGTGTTTTCCAGCGTGGCCAACCGGCGGGTGAGGGCAATCAGCTCGTCTTCGGTGGCCGCGCTGCCCTGGGCGGATGGCGCCGCCGCGACGGCGGAAGTGTCCACCGGGCCGCAGAGCAGGTGCGCCCAGCGCTGCTCGCGGGCGCCAGGTGCGCGCGGCAGTTTCACCACCAGCGGCCCACCTTTCTCGGCGCTGCGGTCCTGCATTTCTTCCAGGAAGCCGTCGACCGAGGCAATGTCCAGGAATCTGTACCAGCGCTCGGTGTTCAGACGCAGTTCCCCCGCGGTCTGCGGGCCACGCAGCATCAGCATGCCCAGCAGCACGGCAGACTGTTCGGGCACGCCCACGGCGCGCGCAAAGTTGTGTTCATAGCGCGTGACACGGCTGCCACTGCCTTCGAGCACCATGTGCAGGCTGCGCAGGCCATCCAGCGCTTCCAGCACCAGCGCGTCCGGCAGGTTCATCACCGGGTCGCGGCTGGATTTCTGGTTGCAGCCCGTCACCAGGCCGTTGAGCGTCATGGGATAGCTGTCGGGCACGGTGCGTGCCTTTTCCATGAGCGTGCCGAGCACGCGGGCCTCGGCGGGCGAGAGCGGGCGCTGTTGAAAATCGTGGCCGCGCGGGCGGCCGGTTGGAGAGGCTTGCAGGTCTGAGGTCATTACACTTCCCGGCCATGTCTGGCGTGAACAAAAATATCGTGATTCTCATCTCCGGCAGCGGCTCCAACATGGTTGCCATTGCGGAGACCGCCCGGACGCAACGCTGGCAGGCCCGGTTCGGCGCGCGCGTGGTGGCCGTCATCAGCAACAAGGCCGCGGCGCAGGGCCTGGCGTGGGCGATAGAGCAGGGCATTGCCACCGCCACACTGGATCACACCGGCTACGACAGCCGCGAGGCTTTCGATGCGGCCCTGATGGTGGAGATCGACCGCCATGCCCCCACGCTGGTGGTGCTGGCGGGCTTCATGCGCATCCTCACACCGGGTTTCGTGCGCCACTACGAAGGCCGGCTGGTCAACATCCACCCCAGCCTGCTGCCGGCGTTCACCGGGCTGAAGACGCATCAGCGCGCGATCGAGATGGGTTGCCGCTTCGCCGGCGCCACCGTGCACCGCGTGACGTCCGAACTGGATCACGGGGAGATCCTGGAGCAGGCGGTGGTGCCGGTGCTGCCGGGCGACACGCCCGAGGCGCTCGCCGCACGGGTGCTCGCGCAGGAGCACGTCATCTACCCGCGCGCGGTGGAGCGGCTGCTCGCAAAGGCCTGATCAGACGCCCTTGGCGAACACCAGCCCCGCGTGCTCGCGCATCGCGTGGAATTTGATCTTTGGCCAGTTGGCTTCCACGGCGCGCAGCGTCGCGGAATGGTCCACGAGCAGAGTGGGTGCGTCCACGGCGTCCAGTGCCACGCGGTGGCTGTTGGCGTCGATGAAGCGCTTGAGCTCGTTCTCGCCGCCGTCCTCGGGGGCGCAGGTCACCCAGCGCGCGACCTGGTAGGGGCTGTTCATGATGCGTGCCTTCACGCCGTATTCGTGTTCGAGCCGGTGCGCCACCACCTCGAACTGAAGCTGGCCAACCGCGCCGAGCAACAGCACGGAGCCGGCGACGGGGCGGAACACCTGGATCGCACCTTCTTCGCCCAGCTGGGTCAGGCCGGCGCGCAGCTGCTTGCTGCGCAAGGGATCGGCCACTTCCACGCTGCGGATGATTTCCGGCGCAAAGAAGGGCAGGCCGGTGAACTGCAGGCTTTCGCCTTCGGTCAGCGTGTCGCCTAGCTGCAGCACGCCGTGGTTCGGAATGCCGATGATGTCGCCGGCAAAGGCCTCGTCGAGCAGTTCGCGCCGTTGTGAGAGAAAGCTCACCACGGTGTTGGGCCGCAGGTCCTTGCCGGAGCGCACCACCTTGAGCTTCATGCCGCGCTCGAAATGGCCGCTGGCCACGCGCACGAAGGCGATGCGATCGCGGTGAGCCGGGTCCATGTTGGCCTGGATCTTGAAGACCACGCCGCTGAATTTCTTTTCCTCGGGCATGACGGTGCGCTGGATCGCGGGCCGCTCTCCGGGCGGCGGCGCCAGGTCGACCAGCGCGTCGAGCACCTCGCGCACGCCGAAGTTGTTCACTGCCGAGCCGAACAGCATGGGCGTCTGCCGGCCAGCGAGGAATTGCTGTTCGTCGAACGCGGGCGACGCACCGGCCACCAGTTCCAGTTCGTCGCGCGCCTGTTCGAATTCCGCACCGAAGCGCTTGACGCTCTCGGCGTTGTCCAGCCCGCTGAGCACCTCCTCGTCGCCGCCCCGGCGGTCCTCGCCAGCAGCGAACACGCGCATCTGGTCGGTGCGACGGTCGAACACGCCGCGGAAGGTCTTGCCCATGCCGACCGGCCAGGTGAAGGGCACCACCGTCATGCCCAGCTCGCGCTCGATCTCGTCCATCAGGTCCAGCGGGGCCTTGACCTCGCGGTCCATCTTGTTGACGAAGGTGAGGATGGGCGTGTTGCGCGCGCGGCAGACCTGCAACAGGCGGCGGGTCTGCGGCTCCACGCCGTTGCCGGCATCGATCACCATCAGGGCCGCGTCGACGGCCGTGAGCACGCGGTAGGTGTCTTCCGAGAAGTCCTGGTGGCCCGGGGTGTCGAGCAGGTTGATCACGCAGTCGCGGTACTCCATCTGCATCACGGAAGAAGCCACCGAGATGCCACGCTGCTTTTCGATCTCCATCCAGTCGCTGGTGGCATGGCGCGCGGCCTTGCGCGCCTTCACGCTGCCCGCGATGTTGATGGCGCCGGAGAACAGCAGCAGCTTCTCGGTCAGCGTGGTCTTGCCCGCGTCGGGGTGGGAAATGATGGCAAAGGTGCGCCGACGGCGCACCTGTTCGGAGATTTCGGACATAGCCCACGATTATCCCCGGTGGACAATACGCCTCATGCATCCCAAAGCCCTTCTGGACGAAAGCGCCAGCCTGATCGAGCAGGTCTTCAAGTTCGAACACCCCGCGGACGCCGTCGTGGCGCGCCATTTTCGCGAGAACCGCTCGCTCGGCCCGCGCGAGCGGGCCACCCTGTCCGACAGCGTCTACGCCATCCTGCGGGAACGCCTGAAATTCGAGTGGCTGGCGCGTTCCGGCAGCGGCTCGAAGTGGCGCCGTCTGGCCATCCTCGGCTTTCCGGGCGACCGCGACTTCATCAAGAGCGCGCTGACCGAGCCCGAAAAGACCTGGCTCGACCATTGCGACGCCGTCACCGACACCGATCTGATGGCGCCGCACCGCCACAACCTTCCCGAATGGCTGGCCACCGCCTTGCGCGACCAGGTGGGCGACGAGTTCGACGCCCTCGTCGCCAGCCTGAACCAGCCCGCGCCGCTGGACTTGCGAGTCAATGTGCTCAAGACCAAGCGCGACGCGGCGCTCACGACCTTGCAGAAAGCCGGCTTGACCGGTGCAGCCACGCCTTATTCACCGCTGGGCATCCGGCTGCAAGGCAAGCCCTCGCTGGCCAAGGTGCCGGCTTTCGTGCAGGGAGAGGTCGAGGTCCAGGACGAAGGCTCGCAGTTGCTGGCCCTGCTGCTGGACGCCAAGCGTGGCGAGATGGTGGTCGATTTCTGCGCCGGCGCGGGCGGCAAGACCCTGGCCATCGGCGCTGCCATGCGCAACAGCGGCCGCCTGTATGCCTTCGACACATCGGGCCACCGCCTCGACGCGCTGAAGCCCCGGCTGGCGCGCAGCGGCCTGTCCAACGTGCACCCGGTTGCGATTGCCCACGAGCGAGACGACCGCATCAAGCGCCTGGCGGGCAAGATCGACCGCGTTCTTGTCGATGCACCCTGTTCCGGCCTGGGCACGCTGCGGCGCAGCCCGGACCTGAAGTGGCGCCAGACGCCACAAACCGTGACGGCCCAGGCGGAGTTGCAACAAGCCATTCTCGGCAGCGCGGCCAGGTTGCTGAAGCCGGGAGGCCGCCTTGTGTATGCGACCTGCAGCCTGCTGCGGGACGAAAACGAGGCGGTGTGCGCGGCTTTCGAAGCGGCGCACAGCGACTTCGAACCGGTTCCCGTGGCAGAACTTCTGGCGGGTGCGCACGTTTCTGACGCACCTTCACTCTGCTCCGGGGAAGACGGCCGCTGGTTGCGCCTGTGGCCTCATCGGCACGCAACCGACGGCTTTTTTGCCGCCGTTTGGCGGAAAAGGCCTTGAATTGCCGCCAATCTGCCCGAATTGAAAGCGGAAGTTTGCATCCCTGGCCATCCATGGGTTGGTGATTTCCACCCCCGGCCTTAAAATTAGAGCTTCGCCGGCCCACTCCGCCCACGGGCCCGGCACTCCTCTTTCGTGACCTCGGGCGGTCTTTTAGGAACTCCATGTTTTCTTCCGATTCCGGAATCTTGTCCCAGTTCTGGGATGGCCTGATCCAGTTTCTGGCGCAAGGCCTGACCGGCGCTGCCTGGTGGCAGGTTCTTCTCGTGGCCCTGGTGTTCACGCACATCACGATCGCCAGCGTCACTATCTACCTGCACCGCCACTCTGCGCACCGGTCGCTGGACCTGCATCCCATCGCCTCGCACTTCTTCCGTTTCTGGCTGTGGATGTCCACGGGCATGGTCACCAAGGAATGGACGGCCATCCACCGCAAGCACCACGCCAAGTGCGAGCACGAAGGTGATCCGCACAGCCCGCACATCTTCGGTATCAAGAAGGTGTTCTACGAAGGTGCCGAGCTCTATCGCGCCGAGGCCAAGAACGCCGAGACCCTGGAGCGTTACGGCCACAACACGCCGAACGACTGGATCGAGAAGCACCTCTACACCGGCCATTCGCGCCTGGGCGTGAGCCTCATGCTGATCATCAACGTGGCGCTGTTCGGCGTGCTGGGGCTCTCCGTGTGGGCGCTGCAGATGGCTTGGATTCCGATCACCGCCGCCGGCATCATCAACGGCATCGGCCACTGGTGGGGCTACCGCAACTTCGAGGCCACGGACGCGAGCACCAACATCTCGCCCTGGGGCATCATCATTGGCGGCGAAGAGCTGCACAACAACCACCACACCTACCCGACCTCGGCCAAGCTGTCGGTCAAGCCCTACGAATTCGACATCGGCTGGATGTACATCACCATGATGAAGTCCGTGGGTCTGGCGTCCGTGAAGAAGGTGCCGCCGAAGATGGCTTACGGCGCCGTTCGCCCCGTGGCCGACGAGAAGACGCTGGAGGCGATCATCGCCAACCGCTACGAAGTGATGGCAGGTTATGCACGTGAAATGCGCGCCGCCTGCAAGCATGAGCTCGAGGCCCTGAAGCAGCGCCGTGGCGACGCCACCGTGCTGCAGGCCGCCCGCCGCTGGCTGCACCGCGACGACGACAAGGTGCCTGCCAATGTGAAGCCCCAGCTGGCCCAGGTGCGTGCAGAACACCCTGTGCTCGACAAGATGGTGACCATGCGCGAGGAGCTGCGTGCCCTGTGGTCCAGCACGAACTCGACCCGCGAGCAGTTGGCCGCGGATCTGCAAGCCTGGTGCCGCCGTGCCGAAGAGAGCGGTATCGCTGCCCTGCGCGACTTCTCCATCCGCCTGCGCTCGGCCCACGCCTGATCGCCGCGGTCTGTTCCGGACGCCGCTGACGCGGCGTCCGGGCAACAAAAAACCCGCTGTTTTCACAGCGGGTTTTTTGTTGGGAATCGGCTCGATTACTTGAGCTTGATTTCCTTGTAGTCCACGTGCTTGCGAGCCTTCGGATCAAATTTCTTGATCAGCATCTTCTCGGGCGTGGTCTTCTTGTTCTTGGTGGTGGTGTAGAAGTGGCCGGTTCCAGCGGTGGATTCCAGCTTGATCTTCTCGCGTGCGCCTTTGGTTGCCATGTTCGGTTCTCCTTAAGCCTGACCGCGTGCGCGCAGGTCAGCGAGCACGGCGTCAATGCCGTTTTTGTCGATCAGGCGCAGAGCAGCGCCAGAGACGCGCAGACGCACCCAGCGGTTTTCGCTCTCGACCCAGAAACGGCGGTATTGCAGGTTCGGCAGGAACCGGCGCTTGGTTTTGTTGTTGGCGTGGGAAACGTTGTTCCCGACCATGGGCTTCTTGCCCGTGACGTCGCAGACGCGTGCCATGAGGACACTCCGATCATTCAAACAGCTGCGGACCGCGAACCGGGGGAATCCCCGTGTGACCCATCAGCCTCACCTCGCCAGGAAAGGGTGGCGGTAACCCGAAAATCTGCTTCGTACCCGGGCAAGCCGGTAAATCGCAGCAAAGCCTGCAATTATAGCCAACTGGGGAATGGCCGTACAAGACCAGCCGTCAGGCCGCGTTCTGCTCCAGGAAGCGCTGGGCGTCGAGCGCAGCCATGCAGCCGGTGCCCGCGCTGGTGATGGCCTGGCGATACACGTGGTCCTGCACGTCGCCCGCGGCGAAGACGCCCGGCACGCTGGTCATGGTGGCCATGCCCTGCAGGCCCGAGCGGGTGGTGATGTAGCCGTCCTTCATCTTCAGCTGGCCCTTGAAGATGTCGGTGTTGGGCTGGTGGCCGATGGCGATGAAGCAGCCCTTCACATCCAGGTCTTCGGTGGCGCCGGTCTTCACGCTCTTCAGGCGCACGCCGGTCACGCCGGTCTGGTCGCCCAGCACCTCGTCCAGTGTGCTGTGCAGCTTGAGCTCGATCTTGCCGGCGGCGACTTTTTCCATGAGCTTGTCGATCAGGATGGCTTCAGCCTTGAACGTGTCGCGGCGGTGGACCAGGGTGACCTTGCTGGCGATGTTGGAGAGGTACAGCGCCTCTTCAACGGCCGTGTTGCCGCCGCCGACCACGCTGACTTCCTGCCCCCGGTAGAAGAAACCGTCGCAGGTGGCGCAACCCGACACGCCCTTGCCCATGAAGCTTTCTTCGGAGGGCAGGCCCAGGTACTTGGCCGAAGCGCCGGTCGCGATGATGAGGGCGTCGCAGCTGTATTCGCCGCTGTCGCCCTTGAGCACGAAGGGGCGCTTGCTGAAGTCCACCGCGTTGATGTGGTCGAAGATGATCTCGGTCTTGAAGCGCTCGGCGTGTGCGAGAAAGCGCTGCATCAGATCAGGCCCCTGCACGCCCTCCGCGTCAGCAGGCCAGTTGTCCACATCGGTCGTGGTCATGAGCTGGCCGCCCTGGGCGATGCCGGTGATGAGCACGGGGTTGAGGTTGGCGCGCGCGGCGTAGACGGCGGCGGTATAGCCGGCAGGGCCCGAACCCAGGATGAGGACTTTCGCGTGTTTCATGGTGAGCGCCCCATCGAATTTGGGGCCAAGTGGTTTAGAGTAGCTGGATATATGGGCGCTTACTGCGGCTAATCCAGTGCCGAGCGGCGCCCAATGTGTGCGAATCATTGTATGAAAGAGCGCTGCGCGCGCTGTCCCAACCAAGGAATACACGCATGTCTCTCCTGTCCAATCTTGATCTGATCCGCCGGGTTCCGCTGTTTTCCACCCTGACCCAGGCCCAGGCCGAATCGGTGGCGGATTCGGTGGTCAAACGGCGTTTCAAGCGAGGAGAGTGCATCGTCGAGCAGGGCAAGAAGTCCAACTGCCTGGCCATCGTGCTCACGGGGCGGGCCCGCGTGGTGACGACCGATACCCGGGGGCGCGAGGTGATCCTGGCCACGATGAACCCGGGCGACTACGTGGGAGAGATGAGCCTGATCGACAACCAGCCGCACTCTGCCACCGTGCGTGCCGAGGTGCAGACCGATGTGCTGATCCTGGGTCGGACCGAGTTCGCACGTTGCCTGCCGGAGAACACCTCGATGGCGTATGCGGTCATGCGCGGCCTGGTGCAGCGCCTGCGCCACGCCGACCGCAAGATCGAATCGCTGGCGCTGATGGATGTGTATGGCCGCGTGGCCCGCGCCCTGCTGGAGTTCGCCCAGCCCGACAAGGATGGTGTGCTGACCATCAAGGACCGCGTCTCGCGCCAGGATGTGGCCAAGATGATCGGGGCTTCCCGCGAAATGGTCAGCCGCGTCATGAAGGACCTTGAGGACCGGGGCTTCATCGAGGTCACCGAAGAGGGCAGCACCGTCATCAAGGAGCGCCTCAACTCGCTCGGTTGAGGGCACCGCTGCGTCCGCGGGCGTCGCCCGTCGGTTGACAGTCATGGGGTAAGCTTGCCGCTGGATTTCAGCGAGGCCTATGACTTATTCACTCAACACCCTCAACGCCGACCGCAGCTCTGCGGCGCCGGCGGGTGTTTCCCGGTTTGCCCAGGAAATCGGCCTGGTGCTGGGCGCTGCGGCGCTCGCGTTCTGGTTGCTGGCCCTGCTCAGCCATTCCCTCGCCGACCCGGCATGGAGCACCACCGGAACCACATCCGATGTGGGCAACTGGGGTGGCCGGCTGGGGGCCATGCTGGCCGACTGGAGCTATTACCTGTTCGGTTTCTCGGTCTGGTGGCTGTTTCTGGTCGGCGTGCGGGCGTGGCTGTCCACGCTGGCGCGCTGGATCCGTGGCACGCAAGGTGCAGAGGGCGATGCCCCCGCCACCGGCGACCGCCTCTGGCATCGGCCATGGGCGCGGCGTGCCCTGTTCTGGCTGGCGCTGGCCACATTGATGGGCGCCAGCGCCGTGCTGGAATGGAGCCGCCTGTATCGCCTGGAGGCCTTGTTGCCCGATCACGCAGGCGGCGTGCTCGGCCATGCACTCGGCCCGGTGGCCATGCGGTGGCTGGGCTTCACCGGTTCGGCCCTGGCCATGCTGGCGCTGCTGCTGGTCTGCCTGCCGACCGTCTTTCGATTCTCCTGGGGCCACTGGGCCGAGGAGGTGGGACACACACTCGACGGCTGGTTCGAGGCCCGGCGCGAGAAGCGCGAAGCGGTGGAAGACCAGCGCATTGGCGAGAAGGCCGCACGCGAGCGTGAAGAGGTGGTCAAGGTCGAGCGTGTCGAGATCGAGGAGCACCACCCGACGCCGGTGGTGATCGAGCCCACGCTCGTCGACGTGCCCAAGAGCGAACGCGTGGCCAAGGAGCGGCAGAAGCCCCTCTTCAGCGAACTGCCCGATAGCAAGCTGCCCCAGGTCGATCTGCTCGACAGCGCGCCGGCGCACCAGGCGGGTGTGGACAGCCAGACGCTGGAGATGACCAGCCGGTTGATCGAGAAGAAACTCAAGGACTTCGGTGTCGAGGTGCGTGTGGTGGCCGCCGCGCCCGGTCCGGTGATCACGCGCTACGAAATCGAGCCCGCCACGGGTGTCAAAGGGTCGCAGATCGTCAATCTCGGGCGCGACCTGGCCCGATCGTTGTCGCTGGTGTCGATCCGCGTGATCGAGACCATTCCCGGCAAGAACCTGATGGCGCTGGAACTGCCCAACGCCAAGCGCCAGACCATCAAGCTCAGCGAGATCCTCGGGTCTCAGGTCTACAACGACGCCAAGTCGATGCTGACCATGGGGCTGGGCAAGGACATTGGTGGCCAGCCGGTGGTGGCCGATCTCGCCAAGATGCCGCACTGCCTGGTGGCCGGTACCACGGGTTCGGGCAAATCGGTGGGCATCAACGCGATGATCCTGTCGTTGCTCTACAAGGCCGATGCGCGCGATGTGCGCCTGCTGCTGATCGACCCGAAGATGCTGGAAATGAGCGTCTACGAGGGCATCCCGCACCTGCTGGCGCCCGTGGTCACGGACATGAAGCACGCCGCCAACGGCCTGAACTGGTGCGTGGCCGAAATGGAAAAGCGCTACAAGCTCATGAGCAAGATGGGCGTGCGCAACCTCGCGGGTTTCAACACCAAGATCGACGAAGCCACCGCGCGTGGCGAGATCATCGGCAACCCGTTCAGCCTCACGCCGGAGCAGCCCGAACCGCTGGAACGCCTGCCCTATATCGTGGTGGTGATCGACGAACTCGCCGACCTGATGATGGTCGTGGGCAAGAAGATCGAGGAGCTGATTGCCCGTCTGGCGCAGAAGGCGCGTGCGGCCGGCATCCACCTGATCCTCGCCACGCAGCGCCCCAGCGTGGACGTGATCACCGGCCTGATCAAGGCGAACATTCCCACGCGCCTCTCTTTCCAGGTGAGCAGCAAGATCGACAGCCGCACCATCCTCGACCAGATGGGCGCAGAAAGCCTGCTGGGCATGGGTGACATGCTGTATATGCCTTCGGGCACGGGTTTCCCGATCCGCGTGCATGGTGCTTTTGTGAGCGACGACGAGGTGCACCGCGTGGTGGCCTACCTGAAAGAGCAGGGCGGAGAGCCGAACTACATCGACGGTGTTCTTGAAGGCGGCACGGGCGACGGTGAAGGCGGTGACCTGTTCGGCGAAGGCGGCGGCGAGGGAAACGGCGAGAAGGACGCGCTGTACGACCAGGCCGTGGAGATCGTGCTCAAGGACCGCAAGGCCAGCATCTCGTATGTGCAGCGCAAGCTGAAGATTGGTTACAACCGCGCCGCGCGCCTGCTGGAAGACATGGAAAACGCGGGGCTGGTCAGTGCCCTCACATCCAGCGGTCAGCGCGACATTCTGGTGCCCTCCCGCGGAGAGTGAACAAAGCCGGCTTGCAACCAAGTTGGCGCAACAGGGTCATACCGTCCATGATCAAGAAACTCCTCATCTCCTGCGCGCTGGCCTGCGGCGCCATCGCGGCCCATGCCGACGGTCTTCAAGATCTCGAAAAATTCCTGCGCGACGTGAACAGCGGCAAGGCCGGCTTCACCCAGGTCGTGACCTCGCCCAAGCGTGCGAACGAAACCGTGGCGCGCAGCAAGACCTCCAGTGGCACGTTCGAGTTTCTGCGGCCCGACCGCTTCCGTTTCGTGTACGCCAAACCTTTCGAGCAAACCATCGTGGCCGACGGTCAGACCCTGTGGTTGCACGATGTGGACCTGAACCAGGTCACCTCGCGCGCCCAGAAGGATGCGCTGGGGAGCACGCCTGCGGCGCTGATCGCGGCGGGTGCCGATCTCAAAGGCCTGTCGGATGCATTCGAGCTCAAACCCGCTGCCGCGCGCGACGGCATGGAATGGGTCGATGCGCGCCCGAAAGACCGCAATGGCCAGCTGCAGATGGTGCGTGTCGGCTTCCGGCAGGGCCAGCTCGCTGTGCTCGACATCGAGGACAGCCTGGGCCAGCGCTCTGTGCTCACCTTCAGCAACTGGCAGGCCAATGCCGCGTTGAAAGCGGGTGACTTCCGGTTCCAGCCACCACCGGGTGCTGCCGTCATCAAGCCCTGACCAGACAGCCGTGTCGACCGCCAGCAACCACGTGCCACTGGCCGAGCGCCTGCGCCCGCGCACGCTGGCCGAGGTGATCGGGCAGCAGCACATGCTGGGCGAAGGCATGGCCCTGCGCCTGGCCTTCGAATCGGGGCAGCCACACAGCTGCATCCTGTGGGGGCCACCAGGCGTGGGCAAAACCACCATCGCTCGCCTGATGGCCGACGCCTTCGACGCGCAATTCCTCACCATCAGCGCAGTGCTGGGTGGCGTGAAGGACATCCGCGAGGCCGTGGAGCGGGCCGAAGTGGCGCGCAGTGGCCTGTCGCCTCAGCGCACCATCCTGTTTGTTGATGAGGTGCACAGGTTCAACAAGAGCCAGCAGGACGCGTTCCTGCCGCACGTGGAAAGCGGTTTGTTCACCTTCATCGGGGCGACCACCGAAAACCCTTCGTTCGAGGTCAATTCGGCCTTGCTGTCGCGAGCGGCGGTCTACGTGCTGCAACCCCTGTCGGAAGACGATCTGCGCCAGATCGTCGCCAAGGCCCAGGCGATCGACGCGGTGCCGGCCATCGAATCCGCTGCCATCGACCGACTCATCTCCTATGCCGACGGCGACGCCCGGCGCCTGCTCAACACACTCGAGACCCTGGCGGTGGCCGCCGGGCGGGAGCAACTGGCCGAAGTGAGCGACGCCTGGCTGCTCAAGGTGCTCGGTGAGCGCATGCGGCGCTACGACAAGGGCGGCGAGCAGTTCTACGACACCATCAGCGCGTTGCATAAAAGCGTGCGCGGGTCCGACCCGGACGCCGCGCTGTACTGGTTCGTGCGCATGCTCGATGGCGGGGCAGACCCACGCTACATGGCGCGGCGCTTCGTCCGGATGGCGAGCGAGGACATCGGTCTGGCAGACCCACGTGCCCTGCGCCTGGCGCTGGACGCGGCCGAAGTCTACGAGCGCCTGGGCAGCCCAGAGGGCGAACTGGCGCTGGCCGAATGCGTGGTCTATCTCGCCGTGGCGCCGAAGTCCAACGCGGTCTACAAGGCCTTCAACGAGGCCAAGGCCTTCGTGAAGAAGGATGGCACGCGGCCCGTGCCCATGCACCTGCGCAATGCCCCCACCAAGCTGATGAAGTCGCTGGACTATGGGAAGGGCTACCGCTACGCCCACGATGAAGAGGGCGGTTTTGCCGCCGGGGAAAGCTACCTGCCCGATGGAATGGCCAATCCCGAGTTCTACCGGCCGGTGGAACGCGGGCTGGAGTTGCGCATCGCCGATAAGCTGCGCGAACTGAAAAAACTCAATAATCAAAAAAACTAATGTATCGGCAATCGCACTGATGCGGGAACCCGTTGGGGTATTTGATTCAGGGTAAACCCGCGTCCGCTAAGGGCTTACACGCATTCGGGCCGCAAAACGCCTCATTACAATCCGTCCACCAACCCGCAGTCTGTCCTGTTCCAAGGTCATGTCTGGCGGGTTTTTTGCTAGGTTGAAACGGGCCAGCGCCACAAGCGCCTTTCGGCCTGTCACACACACGGAGAATCTTTCATGGAAGTTTTGCTACAGCAGATCATCAACGGTCTGGTGCTGGGCAGCATGTATGCGCTGGTGGCACTTGGATACACCATGGTGTACGGCATCATCGGCCTCATCAACTTTGCACACGGCGACGTGCTGATGGTGGGGGCCCTCACCAGTTGGACCGTCATCGGATGGATGACCAGCGCGTCCACCGGGTTGCCCACCTGGATGATCCTGTTCCTGGCTACGGTCATCGCCATGGTGGTCTGCGCCACACTCAACTTCTCGATCGAGAAACTCGCCTACCGGCCCCTGCGCAACTCCAATCGATTGGCCCCGCTGATCACCGCCATCGGCATGTCGCTGCTGCTGCAGACATTCGCCATGATCATCTGGGCCCCCAACCCCAAGTCCTATCCCTCGATGCTCTCGCGCTCCCCCATTGAAGTGGGCGGCGCGGTCATCTCGGTGACGCAGGTCGTCATCCTGGCCACCACGGCCGTCACGCTGGCCTTCCTCATGTGGCTGGTCAACCGCACCAATCTGGGTCGCGCCATGCGCGCCACCGCCGAGAACCCGCGCGTCGCAGCGCTCATGGGCATCAAGCCCGATACGGTCATCTCCGCCACCTTCATCATCGGCGCCATGCTCGCGGCCATTGCCGGCGTGATGTGGGCTTCCAACTACGGCACGGTGCAGCACGCCATGGGCTTCATGCCCGGCCTCAAGGCATTCGTGGCGGCCGTCATGGGCGGCATCGGCAACCTCGCCGGTGCGGTGGTCGGGGGCATTGCCCTGGGCCTGATCGAATCGCTGGGCGCCGGCTATCTCGGCAAGCTCACAGGGGGTGTGCTGGGCAGCCAGTACACCGACATCTTTGCCTTCATCGTGCTGGCCATCGTGCTCACACTGCGTCCTTCGGGCCTGCTGGGTGAACGTGTTGCCGACCGTGCCTGACCGTCCGGGAGAAACCACATGATGAACACCAAGACCGGCAAGCTGATCGCTTTCCTGCTCGCGGCCGTGGCCCTGCTGCTGCTGCCCATCATCCTGCAATCCACCGGCAGCAATTCCTGGGTGCGCATTGTCGACATCGCCCTGCTGTACGTGTTGCTGGCCCTCGGCCTGAATATCGTGGTCGGCTACGCCGGCCTGCTCGATCTGGGCTACATCGCGTTCTTCGCGGTCGGGGCGTATGTGTTTGCCTTGCTGGGCTCGCCCCACCTGGCCGACACCTTCCCGGCCATCAAGGCGATGTTTCCCAATGGACTGCACTACAGCATCTGGTGGGTGATGATTCTCGCGGCGGTGATTGCCGGGGTGGTCGGCATGATCCTGGGGGCACCCACGCTCAAGCTGCGAGGCGACTACCTGGCCATCATCACGCTGGGCTTCGGCGAGATCATCCGCATCTTCCTGCTCAACATGGACCGCCCGTTGAACATCACCAACGGTCCCAAGGGCATCAGCCAGATCGACACCATCTCCGTCTTCGGGCTGGACCTGGGCAAGCGCCTGACCATCGGTGACTACACCTTCCAGCCGGTCACGCTGTACTACTACCTGTTCCTCTTCTTCGTGGTGCTGGCCGTCATCATTTCCTATCGCCTGCAGGGTTCGCGCATCGGCCGTGCATGGATGGCGATTCGCGAGGACGAGATCGCTGCCAAGGCCATGGGCCTGAACACCCGCAACCTCAAGCTGCTGGCCTTCGGCATGGGCGCTTCGTTCGGCGGCGTGTCCGGTGTGCTGTTCGCGTCGTTCCAGCGCTTCGTGTCACCAGAGTCGTTCTCACTGATGGAATCGGTGATGGTGGTGGCCATGGTCGTGCTCGGCGGCATCGGTCACATTCCCGGTGTGATCCTGGGTGCACTGCTGCTGGCGGGCCTGCCCGAGGTGCTGCGCCACGTGGCACACCCGCTGACCGAATTGACCGGTGGCCGCCTGGGCCCGGAGATCCTGCGCCAGTTGCTCATCGCACTGGCCATGGTGATCGTGATGCTGATCCGCCCCAAAGGCTTGTGGCCCTCGCCCGAGCACGGCAAATCCTTGTCCAAGTGAGCGGAGACCCTTCATGAGCGACACGATTCTCAAAGTAGCCAATGTCTCCAAGCGCTTCGGCGGCCTCCAGGCCCTGAGCGACGTGGGCATGGAAATCAAGCGCGGCCAGGTGTATGGCCTGATCGGCCCCAACGGCGCCGGCAAGACGACCTTCTTCAACGTGCTGACCGGCTTGTACACGCCCGACAGCGGCTCTTTCGAGCTGGCGGGCAAGCCCTACACACCCAGTGCCGTGCACGAGGTGGCCAAGGCCGGCATCGCACGCACCTTCCAGAACATCCGGTTGTTCGCCGAGATGACCGCATTGGAAAACGTCATGGTGGGGCGCCACGTGCGCACCCACTCGGGCCTGATCGGTGCCGTGCTGCGCACGCCCCGTTTCAAGCGCGAAGAGGCCGAAATCACGGCCCGCGCGCGCGAGCTGCTGGCCTACGTCGGCATCGAGAAGTTTGCCGACTACAAGTCGCGCACGCTGAGCTACGGTGACCAGCGCCGCCTCGAAATTGCGCGCGCCCTGGCGACCGATCCGCAGCTGATCGCCCTCGACGAACCGGCGGCCGGCATGAACGCCACCGAGAAGGTGCAACTGCGAGAGCTGATCGACCGCATCCGCAAGGACGACCGCACGATCCTGCTGATCGAGCACGACGTGAAGCTGGTGATGGGCCTGTGCGACCGCGTGACCGTGCTCGACTACGGCAAGCAGCTCGCCTCCGGCACACCCGCGGACGTGCAGAAGAACCCCAAGGTGATCGAGGCTTACCTCGGCACCGGCGGCCACTGATCAAGGACCGACGCAAATGGCAAACACACTTCTCAAAGTCAGCGGTCTGAAGGTCGCGTACGGCGGCATCAAGGCCGTCAAGGGTATTGATCTTGAGGTTCGCGAAGGTGAGCTGATCTCGCTGATCGGCTCCAACGGTGCCGGCAAGACCACCACCATGAAAGCCGTCACGGGCTCGCTGGCCTATGAGGCTGGCGACGTCGAGTACCTCGGCCAGAGCATCAAGGGCAAGGGCGCCTGGGATCTGGTGAAGCAGGGCCTGGCCATGGTGCCGGAAGGCCGCGGCGTGTTCACCCGCATGACCATCACCGAGAACCTGCAGATGGGCGCCTACATCCGCAAGGACAAGGCCGGCATCGCGCAGGACATCGAGAAGATGTTCGGCATCTTCCCGCGCCTGCGCGAGCGCAAGGACCAGCTGGCCGGCACCATGAGCGGTGGCGAACAGCAGATGCTGGCGATGGCGCGTGCGCTGATGAGCCAGCCCAAGGTGCTGCTGCTCGACGAGCCTTCCATGGGCCTGTCGCCCATCATGGTGGACAAGATCTTCGAGGTGGTGCGCGACGTGTCCGCCCAGGGCGTGACGATCCTGCTGGTGGAGCAGAATGCGCGCCGCGCCCTGCAGATCGCCGACCGTGGGTACGTGATGGATTCGGGCGAAATCATCATGACCGGCGTCGGCCGCGACATGCTCGACGACCCGAAAGTGCGGGCCGCTTACCTGGGCGAATGACGCTGATCGGGCCTTGACCGGCCTGAAAACTACAATCATGGGTTGCGCACCTCGGTGCCCAACCCATTTTTCATTCATGACCCAAGCCCAGACCCCCCCCACCGCCGAGAGCGGCGCGCCCGCAGCGCACGACGAAAACCAGCTCATCGCCGAACGCCGCGAGAAGCTCAAGGCCCTGCGCGAGGCGCAGAAACAGGGGCAGGGCGTTGCATTCCCGAACGATTTCAAACCCGCCGACAAAGCCGCCGACCTGGTGGCCCGCCACGGCGAGAGCACCAAGGAGGCGCTCGAGGCCGAGCCGGTGCATGCCAGCGTGGCCGGGCGCATGATGCTCAAGCGCGTGATGGGCAAGGCCAGCTTCGCCACCCTGCAGGACGCCTCGTTCGGCCCCACGGGCGGCCGCATCCAGGTCTATGTCAGCAAGGACGCGGTGGGCGAGGACGTGTATGCCGCGTTCAAGCACTGGGATCTGGGCGACATTCTTGGTGTGGAGGGCACGCTCATGCGCACGCGCACGGGCGAGCTCACCATCCAGGCCAGCCAGATCCGTCTGCTCACCAAGAACCTGCGCCCGCTGCCCGACAAGTTCCACGGCATCGCAGACCAGGAGATCAAGTACCGGCAACGGTATGTGGACCTGATCACGGACGAATCCGCGCGCCAGCGTTTCGTTGCCCGCAGCAGGTCCCTGTCGGCCATCCGCGAATTCATGGTGAGCAACGGCTTCCTTGAAGTGGAAACGCCGATGCTGCACCCGATTCCGGGCGGGGCCAACGCCAAGCCGTTCAAGACGCACCACAACGCGCTCGACCAGGAAATGTTCCTGCGCATCGCGCCCGAGCTCTATCTGAAGCGCCTGCTGGTGGGTGGTTTCGATCGCGTGTTCGAGATCAACCGCAACTTCCGCAACGAAGGCATCAGCGTCCGCCACAACCCCGAGTTCACCATGATGGAGTTCTATGCGGCGTACTGGAACTACCAGGACCTCATGGACTTCAACGAGCAGCTGATCCGCCACGTGGTGCGCCAGGTGCGCGGCGACGAACCGCTGACCTACCAGGGCAAGCCGGTGGACGTGCTCTCGCCGTTCGAGCGCCTGACCATCCGCGACGCCATCGTGAAGTACACCGAAGCCGGCGACAGCGTGGACAACGCGGCCTGGCTGCAGGCCCAGCTGAAGAAGTGTGGCCTGAGTGAAGAGAAGCACCAGCTGTCCGGCCGCAGCCTGCCCAGCCTGCAGGTGCTGTACTTCGAAGAGAAGGTCGAGGACAAGCTCTGGAACCCGACCTTCATCATGGACCACCCGACCGAGATCTCGCCGCTGGCGCGCGCCAATGACGCCAACCCGGCGGTGACCGAGCGCTTCGAGCTGTACATCACCGGCCGCGAGTTTGGCAACGCGTTTTCCGAGTTGAACGACGCTGAAGACCAGGCCGCGCGTTTCCAGGCACAGGTGTCCGCCAAGGACGGTGGCGACGAGGAAGCGATGTACTACGACGCCGACTACATCCGAGCGCTCGAGTACGGCATGCCGCCGGCCGGCGGTTGCGGCATCGGCATCGACCGCCTCATGATGCTGCTCACCGACAGCCCGAGCATTCGCGACGTGATCCTGTTCCCCGCGCTTCGCCGCGAGGGCTGAAGAGCAACACCCCCTGCGCCGCTGCGCGGCTTCCCCCTCTGTTGCGCACCTTCGGCGCTTCGAGGGGGACGGCATCTCGGGCCGGCGGAGCCGGACCCTCGGTGCCTCTGGTGGGTGTCGCCTCTTTCGACTAGAAATTCAGCTTCAGGATCGCCTTGCGGGGGTCCTTGCGCAGGGCGTCGAGCGCCTTGCGCAGCCAGTCCACATGGGCTTGCGCGTCCTGCTGCAATTCCTGCGATGCATCGGGCAGCAGCGCCACCACCACCTTGAACTTCAGCGTGGTGCCCACGGGCAGCTGCACCGCCGGGCGCAGGCCGCTGGCGACGATGCTGGTGGCCGAGGCCAGCGCCTGCGCCTCGCGCACCGGCCCTTCCATCAGCAGCGCCAGGGTGCTGTCGTCGATGCGGCTTGCGGTGTCGACGTCGCGCGCCACCGAGCGCAGCAGCGAACCGGTGATCACCAGGGCGCGGTCTGCCACCTCGCGGCCGTGTTGCTCCGCGAACCAGCTGTGGTTGTCCAGACCGATCAGCAGCAGTGCGCTGTGGTGTTCGTAGCGCTGCGCGCGCACCAGGCTGTCGTGCAGGCGCAGCATGAAGTTGTGGCGGTTGCTCAGGCCGGTAAGCGGTTCGTTGAGTGCCAGCGCGCGGGCACGCGCCTGCGCTTCGTGCTGGAGCGACGAGCGCTGCAGCAGGCCGTAGATCAGCAGCGGGGCTTCGATGGCGGCGGCGATGACCATGCTGTACTGCGACAGGAAGCCGGATGAGATCAGGCCGAAGTTGCGCATGACAGGCATGGCACCTGCCAGCAGAACAGGCAGCATGCCCAGTGCGATCCAGCGCACCCAGCGGTCACCGGTTCGCCACGCGGCCCAGAGCATGGCGTAGACCAGGGCCAGTGTGAGTGCGGCGAGGGCCGTCACGGTCTGAAGGGTCCACGTCGCCGGGTGAACGACATCCAGCGTGATGGCTCCCACCAGGAAACCGGCGAGCGTGAGTGCCGATCGGTCCAGCCATCGGCCGATGCGCCGCGGTTGCACGACCTGCCGCACGAACAGCAGGCCGACCACGGCGACCATTGGCATCAGCACGAATTCGGCCAAGCCGTTCCACCGCGCCGATGCGGGCCAGAAAAACTGGCCGGCAACGCCGAGCGATGCGGCCAGTGCCAGGCCCAGCACCGTGATGTAGACCGCATACGCCGCGAAACTCGTGTCGCGGAACACCAGGGCATTGGCGATGGCTGTGGCCGTCAGCAGCAAGGTCATGCCGAAGTAGGCACCCAGCAGGAATTGCTGATGGATGCGCAATTCGCGCAAGGTGTTGTGATCGTGAATCTGCAGCAGACCAGAGAAGGGGACGCGGGCATGTTCAATGCGCACCCAGTACGTCACCATCTCGTCGGTGCGCGGGTCCAGCGAGAACACGGGATAGCGGTCGGGGAAGGCCCAGTCGCGCACGGCAATGCGGTCACCGGCATGCTGCGCTTTCCAGTCGCCGTTGGCCAGGCGGTGGTACAGGCTGATGCTGTCGGTGCCGGACCGCGCAAGCTCCAGCTCCCAGCGCGAACGGTCGCTGCGCGCCTGCGCATCGAAGCGAACCCACAACGCGGCGCCGTCGGCCAGGGTCAGGCGGTGGTTGCCGTCTCGCACCGCGAAAGGCAGGCTGTGCTGCTGCGCCTCCACCTCCTGCACGGTAAGTTGCCCGGTCGGGTCGACCCAGAAGACGCTGCGCTGGGCCAGCGGCACGCTGGGTTGTGAGCCATCGAGCACCACCGGGGAAACGGTGGCGGCGGCAACGGAGAAATGAGGGAATACGGCGAGAAGGACCAGCGCTACCGCAATCGCCAGTCCGCGGGCGCGACGGAGGCCCGGCGTCACCAGCCAACACAAAACTTCAGACATCCCCCGATTGTGTCGTCTGCCGTGCGGGTTGCTGAGGGCTGTGCGCGATTGGGACGCGAGAAACGTGCAAAAAAAAGCCCCGGGTGCATTTGCACCGGGGCCGTGGTGGCAACAGGTCGGGCTCAGGCGTAGGCGGCCAGAACCTTGCGCATCTTTTTCATGGCCGCCACCTCGATCTGGCGAACGCGCTCGGCGCTCACGCCGTACTCGGCGGCCAGTTCGTGCAGCGTCATGCCGCCGGAGCCGTCATCGTTCACCTTGAGCCAGCGCTCGCTGACGATGCGGCGCGAACGCTCGTCGAGTTCGCTCATGGCGCGCGCCACGCCTTCGGTGGCCAGCGCATCGCGCTGGGCCGATTCCAGCACCGCCGTGGGTTCGTGGGTGGCGTCGGCCAGGTAGGCGATCGGGCCGAAGCTGTCTTCGCCGTCGTCGCCGGGCGCGGGGTCCAGCACCACGTCACCGCCCGAAAGGCGCGTTTCCATTTCGCGCACTTCTTCCGGTTTCACGTTGAGTTCGCGCGCCATCACGCCCACTTCGTTGTCCGACAGCACCTCGCGGTGGGTGTCGCCGTCGAGCGCGTCGGCGCGGAACCCCTGCTTGCGCGAGCGCAGGTTGAAGAACAGCTTGCGCTGGGCCTTGGTGGTGGCCAGCTTGACCATGCGCCAGTTCTTCAGGATGTACTCGTGGATCTCGGCCTTGATCCAGTGGATGGCGTAGCTCACCAGGCGCACGCCCTGGTCGGGGTCGAAGCGCTTGACGGCCTTCATGAGGCCCACGTTGCCTTCCTGGATCAGGTCGCCGTGGGGCAGGCCGTAGCCCAGGTACTGGCGCGAGATCGACACCACCAGGCGCAGGTGGGACATCACCAGCTGACCGGCAGCGTCCAGGTCGTTGTCGTCGCGCAGGCGGCGGGCGGCCTGCTGCTCCTGTTCCAGCGTGAGCAGGGGCAGGCGGTTGACGGCAGAAATGTAGGCGTCCAGGTTGCCCAGGGGCGGCACCAGCGCCCACGGGTTCGCCACGGCGATCGAGCCGTTGGTGGCGGTGGCAACAGGAGCAAGTGTGTGGGACATGTGAACCCTCCTCGGTAGGTCTGCGGAGAATATTAGCACTCTCTATGAGTGAGTGCTAAAGCCAAAGTTCCACGCCCTGCCGGGCATGCGGTTATCGGAGCCGAGGGTCTGTTTCGCCCCGAAACCCCGAAAAAATAAACGCTAAGACTTAATCCTGGCTGAACTGTACGATGGAGACTGCAGGTCCGATGCAGGGCAAGGACAATGCCTGATGGCCATTGCAATCAATTCCGACGAAGTGCTCACCCCGCCCGTGGCCGCTGCCACTGTGATGGTGGTGCGGGACGGGCCCGCTGGCCTGGAAGTGCTGCTGGTGCGCCGGCACGCCAATTCCGGGGTGCTGGGTGGGGTGCACGTGTTCCCGGGCGGCAAGCTGGACGCGGCCGACCGCCTGGTGGATCCGACGGCGTTGGACCGCGAACCCATGGCCTGTCGCGACGGCCTGTGCGAGCCGGCGCTGGACGCCGGCATGGCGCTGGGCCTGCATGTGGCCGCCTTGCGCGAGACCTTCGAGGAATGCGGCCTGCTGCTGGGCCAGGCGCAGGGCGCGGCCCACGTGCAGGCGGTGCGCGAGCTGACGGCCGCCGGCACCCCTTTCGCCGCCGCGCTGCAGGCCCGGGGCCTGCCGATCTCTACGGCCTGCGTGCTGCCCTGGTCGCGCTGGGTGACGCCCCGCGTGCCTTCCGTGACCAACAAGCGCTTCGACACCCGCTTCTTCGTGGCCGCTGCGCCCGATGACCAGACGGTGGAGCACTGCGCGCACGAGGCCACCGAAGCGGTCTGGCTGTCGCCCCGCGTCGGGCTGGAGCGCTACTGGGCAGGAGAGATCGACCTGGCGCCCCCCCAGATCATGAGCCTGAGCCAGCTCAGCCGGCTGGCCGACGTGGCGCAGGTGCTGGCCGCCGCCCGTGGCCGCCCGCCGGCCTTGATCGAACCCGAACCGTTCGACGAGGAAGGCCGCCGCGTGATCTGCTACCCCGGCGACCCCAGGCACAGCCTGGCGGCGCGTGTCTGGCCGGGGCCCACGCGGTTGGTGCACCGGAACCACCGCTTCGAACCCGAGGGCGGACTGGCTGCCTTGCTGGGCTGAGCCTGGGTGTGCAAACGCGCAGACGGGAGAATCCCGCGCGCGGCACACTCGGGCCGTTCATGACGATCAGGAGCCGGCCATGCGTTTGTCTTTCTGGCACTGGATGGGTGCCGTTCTGTTGACCGGGTGCGCGGGATACGCGCCACCCTCCCAGCTGGCCGGGCTGACCACCGAGCAGATCGTCGCCCGGATGGGGCCGCCTGAGACGCAGCGGCAGGTCCAGGGCGGTACCCGGCTGGAGTTTCCCCGGGGCCCCTATGGGCCGCAGACCTGGTTCGTGTACTTCGATGCACAAGGGCGCGCGGTCCGTTCAGAGCAGGTGCTCAACGAGGCCAACTTCCTCCAGATCCTGCCCGGCATGGACCAGAGCGAGCTGCGGGAACGGCTGGGGCGTCCGGGCGAGGTGGAAGGGCTGGCGCGTGACCGCGGTGTGGTCTGGAGCTATCGCTACGACAACCCGTTCTGCCGCTGGTTCCAGGTGGAGATATCCAGGGAGCAGAAAGTGCGCTCGGCGGGCTATGGCGAACCGCCGGAATGCCGGCGGCCGGACCGCAACCGTTTCTTCTTCCCCTGAAGGCGCTCGTCGCGCTCAGAGGGTGCCGAAGCGGTACACCGTCGTCGCCCGGTAAGGCTGACCGGGTGCCACGTTGTTCTGCGGCAGTGCGGGGCAGTTCGGCGCGTTGGGGAAGTGCTGAGGTTCCAGACAGATGGCCGAACGGGGCCGGTGCCGCACGCCCCACTTGCCCACATCGGGTTTCTCGGCCGCGCCCAGCTGCCCGGCGGTGTAGACCTGCAGCAGGGGCTCGGTGGTCCACACCTCCAGCGTGCGCCCGCTGGCGTCGCTGCGCAGTCGCGCGCACAACCGTGGGCCACTCTGGGTGTGGGGTTGCAGCACGTAGCTCAGGTCGATGTCGGGCAGCTCGCCCAGCGTGCGCGCCGAACGCAGGTCCTGCGGGTGGCCATCGAGTGACACGAGCCCTCCGGTCGCGATGCCGTCCGCACCCGTGGCCAGCACCTCGCGGGATTCAGGCACCTGCAGCACGTGGCCGTCGATGCGCTGACCCCGGTCCACGCCATCGAGGTTGAAGTAGATGTGGCTGGTGAAGCTGGCCGGGCCGGGCTCGTCGAGCGCGGTGGCGGTGTGTTCAAGCACCAGCGCGTTGTCATCGTCGAGGCGGTAGGTCAGCTGCAGGTCGAGCGTGCCGGGGAAGCCGTCCTCGGCGGTGAGGAAGCGGTGGTGCAGATGCAGCGTGGAGGCGTCGGGCTGCGTGGCGTCGAACACGCGGTGGCGCGAGCCGCGCGGGCCGCCGTGGATGCAATGAACCCCCGAGTTCGCCACCAGCTGGTGTTCGCGGCCATCGAGCGTGAAGCGCGCGCCGCCGATGCGGCCGGCGTAGCGGCCGACGAACGCGCCCATGGACGGCGAGCCGGTGATCACGTCGGCCAGCTGGTCGTAGCCCAGCGCCACGTCGTCCAGCGCGCCCGTGCGGTCGGGCACCAGTATCTGCAGCACCTTCGCGCCCAGGCTGGTGATGGCCACCTGCATGCCGCGCGCGTTGCGCAGGAAGAAGAGGCCGGCGGGGCGGCCATCCACCTCGCCCTGGAAGCGCGCGGGGTCGAGAAGGCGGGGAAATAGAGGTGTGCTCATCGCCCCTATTGTGGTCGGCCCGCGCGCCGGTTCAATCCAGCTTGATGTCGGCCTGCGCGACCACCGCGCCCCAGCGCTTGCGCTCGCGCTCGAAGAAGGCGTCCTGCTCGGCCGGTTGCATCGTCACCACCTCGGCGCCCTGGCCGGTGAGGCGCGCACGCACGTCGGGGCTGCGAATGGCCTTGATCAGCTCGGCGTTCAGGCGCGAGACGATAGCCGCCGGCGTGCCGCGCGGCACGACCACGCCCTGCCACGTGCCCGACTCGAAATCGGTCACGCCCTGTTCGGCCAGCGTCGGCACCTCGCCCACCAGCGGCATGCGCGTCTTCTTCGAGATGCCCAGCACCTTCAGGCGACCGTTCTGCACGTTCGGCAGCGTGGCCAGCATGCCGTTCATGATCACCTGCGTCTGGCCGGCCACGGTGTCGGCCACGGCCTGCGAGCCGCCCTTGTAGGGCACGTAGGTCCACTTGGCGCCGGTGGCGCGTTCCACGGCCACACCGGCCACGTGCGGTGCGCTGCCCACGGCGGTCACGGCGAAGTTCAGCTCGGTGGTCTTGGACAGGGCCACCAGTTCCCGGAGGTTGTTGGCCTTCACCGACGGGTGCACCGCCAGCATGTGCGGTGAATACGCCAGCATCGTCACGCCGCGCAGGTCCTTGCTGGGGTCGAAGCTGAGCTTGGTGTAGACCGAGGGGCTGATCGCCAGTGCGCCCACGTCGCACAGCAGCAGAGTGTGGCCGTCGGGCGCGGACTTGGCGACCAGGTCGGCACCCAGGTTGCCGTTGGCGCCGGCGCGGTTCTCCACCACCACGGTCTGGCCCAGGCTGTCCGACAGCGGCTGGCTGATCGAGCGCGCGATGATGTCCGAGGAGCCGCCCGGTGGGTAGGGCACGATGATCTTCACCAGCTTGTTCGGGAAGGTCTGGGCGTACGCGGGCATGCCCACGGTGGCGATGGCGGCGGAAGACGCCAGGAGTTGTCGGCGGTTGATGGACATGAGGTCTCTCCTTGAGTGTTTATTTGACGAGGCTGGGCAGCCAGAGCGAGAACGCGGGAACGTAGGTGACCAGCATCAGGCAGATGCCCAGCGCGCCGTAGAACGGTGCGATGGTGCGCATCACCTGGCCGACCGAGATGCCACCGATGGCGCAGCCCACGAACTGGACCGATCCCACGGGCGGCGTGTTGAGACCCAGTGCGCAGTTGATCAGCATCACGATGCCGAACTGCGTCGGGTCCATGCCGAACTGCATCGCGATCGGCATGAAGATCGGTGTGCAGATCAGGATGGTGGCGGCCATGTCGAGGAAGGTGCCGAGGATGAACAGCAGCAGGTTGATCATGAGGAAGATCACCCACGGCTTTTCCGACACCGACTTCATCAGCTCGCCGGTGAGCTGCGGCACTTCATACAGCGCCATGAAGTAACCGAAGGCCGATGAGATGCCGATCAGCAGCAGCACCACGCCGGTGGTCTTGCAGGCCTTGGCGCAGGCCTTGAGGAAGTAGTGGAACGACAGCGTGCGGTACACCAGCACGGTGATCGCCAGTGCCCAGGCCACGGCAATGGAGGCCGATTCGGTGGCGGTGAACGCGCCCGAGAGAATGCCGGCGAGGATGATCACGATCACCAGCAGGCCCGGCAGCGCCGCACCGAAGGAGCGCAGCACCTCGCCCCAGCCGGGGAACTTGCCATGCGTGGGATAGCCGCGCTTCACCGCCACGTAGTAGGCCGCGCCCAGGTTGCACAGCGTGAGGATCAGCGCCGGGATGAGCCCGGCCAGGATCAGGCTCAGGATGCTCACCGACGCGATGCCCGAGGTGGCCAGCGTGAAGATGATCATGTTGTGCGAGGTCGGCATGATTGCGCCGACCAGCGCGGCGTGGGTCGTGACGTTGACGGCGTAGTCCGCGTCGTACCCCTCCTTCTTCATCAGCGGGATCATCACGGAGCCGATGGCCGAGACGTCCGCCAGCGGCGAGCCCGCCACGCCGCCGAACAGCGTGCAGCCGACCACGTTGCTCATGCCCAGGCCGCCGCGCACGTGGCCCACCAGGCTGTTGGCGAAGCGCACGATGCGGTC
>VFQP010000398.1_pt1 | contig 90753 bp, 82 predicted proteins | sample 3512351 | NCBI WGS metagenome assembly VFQP01 (sample SAMN10412372, study PRJNA504923) | tailings metagenome | isolation source: Relicate 1 Philex TSF1 revegetated site | place: Philippines: Tuba, Benguet | collected 2017-08-29
AATATATCTTCGCGATTATGTTTTAAATCCTAACGGATTTTCAGCCCGTTAGGATAAAACTTATTATTAGATTTCTACTGCTTATTGAAAATACTTCACTCCATTTTTAAAGATATTGTGATAATTTACGGTTGGAATGTTTTTCATCAGTCCCTCCGCAAAACGTTCCGGATGTCCCATTCTGCCAAATATTTTTCCGCAAGGAGATGTTATACCTTCGATTCCGAATAAAGAATTATTTGGATTGAACGGCATTCCGTGCGCAATATTTCCGTCTAAATCTAAATATTGTGTTGCGATTTGTCCGTTTTCATACAACTCCTGGATTTCACCTTCCGAAGCCATAAAACGTCCTTCACCGTGAGAAATCGGAATGGTGAACACCTGATCTTTCATCCCTTTCAGCCAAGGCGATTCATCATTTACCACTTTTACATTCACCATTTGAGAAATGTGTCTTCCAATCGCATTATGAGCCAAAGTAGGAGAATTCTCATCCAAATCTTTAATTCTTCCGTAAGGCAGCAATCCTGATTTCACCAATGCCTGGAAACCGTTGCAGATCCCGACAATCATACCGTCTCTGTCAAGCAATTCGTGAACGGCATTTCTCATCTTTTCATTTTTCAAAACATTCACGATAAATTTCGCAGAACCGTCCGGTTCGTCACCCGCAGAAAACCCCCCGGAGAATGCTAAAATCTGTGACTGTTTAATTTCTTCAACCCACGCATCGATGCTTTCATCAAGCAACTGATGATTGATATTTTTCAATGGTAAACTGTTGACAATTGCGCCTTCTTTTGCAAAGGCATTTAGTGTGTCGTATTCACAATTCGTCCCAGGAAACACAGGGGCAAAAACTCTTGTCTTTGCCAATCCGTGTTTTTTAATGACGATATTTCTTGGGTTAATTGAATTCAATTTCTCATCCAATTCAACCGTTATTTTTTCCTTCTCAATAGTAGGAAAAAGATTTTCAAAAGTATTTATATTTGCTTGAAGTAATTTTTCGATTTTAAAATCCAAATTACTGATTTTCAAAATATCTGAATTTTCAACTTCACCAATCAATTGAAGTTCAGGCAAATTCAAATCTTGCTTAGATTCAATGATTAAACTACCAATATTCTTGGCTAATAAAGTCCTTTCATCAGCAATATTTATTCTAGCTCCCAGTCTGTTTCCAAAACTCATTTTCGCCAAAGCAACGGCAACTCCGCCTTCCTTCACTGTTTTAACGGAAACAATGTTTTCAGCCTTAATATTTTCAAAGATAAATTCGTAAACAGCTTTCAGCTTTTCATAGTTCGGAAGTCCGTTTTCCTGTGGAATATGATTGAAGAAATAGACCTTATTTCCTGCCTGTTTAAATTCCGGAGAGATGATATTTTTCTTTTCTCCATTGGCACAGGCGAATGAAATTAAGGTTGGCGGAACATTCAAATCCTGATACGTTCCACTCATTGAATCTTTACCACCAATTGCCGCTAAACCGAAGTTAATCTGAGCATCGTAAGCTCCTAAAAGCGAAGCCAACGGTTTACCCCATTTTTCAGGATTCTGACCTAATTTTTCAAAATATTCCTGAAAACTGAATCTGATATTTTTGTAATCGCCACCCATCGCAACGATTTTCGCCACACTTTCAACCACCGCATAAGAAGCTCCTAATAGTGAATTTTGCTTAGAAATTTCGGCATCAAATCCCCAACTCGCCAAAGAGACTGTTTCAATATCTTTAGCTCCTAAAATTGGCAAAGTCTGCACGCTACCTTCCATCAGAGTCTGCTGATATTTTCCACCTAAAGGCATTGCAACAGTAGTGGCACCGATTGATGAATCGAACATTTCCAGCAATCCTTTTTGAGAAGCAACGTTCTTGTCTGCTAATATTTTCAGAAAGTTCTCTTCGTTAAATACAAGAACTTCTTCATTTACTTCATTTAGATGCGTAATCTTAACTTCCTGACTTTTTGAACAGCCGTTTGTATCTAAAAATGCTCTTGAAAGATCTACAATTTTATCGCCTTTCCAGAACATCTGCATTCTTCCCGAATCCGTTACTTTCGCCACCTCAACAGCCACAATGTTTTCAGCTTCGCAGAATTTGATGAATTTTTCTTTGTCTTTCGGTTCCACTACAACCGCCATTCTTTCCTGAGATTCAGAAATAGCCAACTCAGTTCCGTTTAACCCTTCATATTTTAAAGGTAAAACATCCAGATTAACTTCCAAAGAATCAGCAATTTCACCGATGGCTACTGAAACACCTCCTGCTCCAAAATCGTTTGATTTTTTAATCAGTCTTGTCACTTCCGGGTTTCTGAATAATCTTTGGATTTTACGCTCTTCAACAGCATTTCCTTTCTGAACTTCAGAACTCATCGTGTGGATAGAAGTTTCGTCCTGTTCTTTCGAACTTCCGCTTGCTCCACCAACTCCGTCACGACCCGTTGCTCCACCTAAAATGATGATAGAATCACCACTTTCTGGTTTTTCACGTCTCACCCAATCCACTGGAACGGCTCCCGCAACGAAACCAACTTCCATTCTTTTTGCCTTATAACCTTCATCGTAGATTTCAGAAACCATTGTAGTTGCTAAGCCGATTTGGTTACCGTAAGAAGAATATCCGTTTGCAGCCTGTTTTGTGATGGTCTTTTGAGGTAATTTTCCCGGTAATGTTTTATCAACCGGTTCCAAAACGTCTGCAGCACCCGTCAATCTCATTGCCTGGAAAACAAAAGAACGTCCGGATAAAGGATCTCTGATTGCTCCTCCTAAACACGTTGAAGCCCCACCAAAAGGCTCAATTTCTGTCGGGTGATTGTGCGTTTCGTTTTTGAATAACAAATACCAAGGTTCTTTTTTACCATCATATTCAGCTTCAATTTGGATCGTACAAGCGTTGATTTCGTCAGAAACCACCAAGTTCTCCAATTGACCTGTTTTATGGAAATATCTTCCGCAAACTGTTGCCAGATCCATTAAAGAGATTGGTTTCAGTTCACGCCCTAAGAATTTTCTTTTTTCGATATAATCATTGAAAATGGTTTCCAATGTATGTTTAAACTGTCCTTCAAATTCAATATTTGACAATTCTGTTTCAAACGTTGTGTGACGACAATGGTCGCTCCAATAGGTGTCTAAAACTTTTAGTTCCGTTTCCGTAGGATTTCTTTGTTCAGATTTAAAATATTCCTGTATGAATTTTAAATCGTCCAAACCTAATGCAAAACCGTGATTATTGTAGAAGTTAGTTAGTTCTTCAGTATTCCAGTCGATAAAGTTGTCGTGAGTTAAAACTTTTGAGGGTGTTTCTTCCGCAGGAATATCTAAAATTGATAAATCTTTTTCCTGAGATTCTACTTTATTGATGAGAAGATCTTTGATTTTTGCTAAATCAGATTCGGAAACTCCTTCAAACTCAATAAGCTTTCCGCTTCTTACTTTAGACTTTTCATTTCCGGTTAATAAAGCGATACACTGTTGCGCAGAATCTGCACGCTGATCGTACTGTCCAGGCAAAAATTCTAATGCGAAATGAATTCCCTGTGCAGGATTTTCTTTGATTAAAATATCAGTAACTGGATCTACGAAAGTGCTGTTGACCACCTTTTCGAATTCACCGTCATTTAATCCGAAAATATCGTAAATGTTGTACACTTTTACACTTTTGACCGCCGGAACCACCGCTTTTACTTCATCAAAAATCTTTGGACTTTCTACATCGAAAATTCCTCTTTTTTCTACGAAAATTCTTTTGTTTTGAGACATTAGATGTCAGATATTTATATATTATTAAACTTATTAATTAATTTTACTCGTCTTTATTCAGATCAGTTTTTTTACGTGAATTTACAATAAGATAATACTTTTGCGAGGTATTGAAATCTATTGAATTCTCTAATTTCCATTTTTGATAACCTTCGTAATCGAACTTATGGTTTCCCGGAGGAGTTAACAAATAATAATACTGTTCCATCAAATATTCATCTAAAAAACCATCGTTTCTTAGTTTTGTAAAAAAAGAAATCAATTGCGTTGCAGAATTATTTCCTTCTATTGAATTTTGATTTTTCTCCGTTTTATAATCCATAAAACCATTGATTCCCGCCATTTGATAATCCAAAAGAATTCCGGGAATTCCCGATGCTCTTTCGTATTTATCAATGTTTTCATAAATCCATTTCAACTTATTCGTAGCACTGCTCATTGTGATTCTCAGTAAAGATTTATCCTGAGCTGCGGCAGGAGCATAAAAAATGTTTGAATATCTTGTCAGAGGATTTTTCTCAACAATTTTTGAAGGATTTAATTTCTGTAAAAACTCTTCCTGTCTTTTATCTAAAGCTAATGTATCATTCCCTTTTATACTGTTTTCCGAAACAAACATCCAAAATCCTGCATCATAAACCCTTACATTAATCAATCTGTCGAGATGCTTAAAATAAGTACTTATCCCATTAAGCTTAAATTTACCATCTTTAAAGGTAACTGCTTTATTGACAGCTTCTTTAGGACCATATCTTCTATTCCTTAGATTTTCAAAATAATAATTAAAAAGCCTTTCTTCATCCAAACGCCCTAAAACTATTTTGAACTGGAAAAGCTCATCATTATTTTTGTTTTCATACTCCGCAGAAAGAATACTGTCATTTTTGGAATTTGTGAACAAATCAGTTCTAGAAAAATTTCCTAAACTTATCAGAGCTGAAATTCCGGAAATAGTATGTTCAAAATCAGATGTTGATTTTATTTTTTTATTCGGTTTTAAATCCTGCGAAAAAATTATCACAGGAAATAATATTAAAATAAAAAATGTAAAAATCTTCATATCCAATTCAAATAAAATATGCAGCCGAAAAAGACTGCATATTCATTTATACTTTAAGATCAGCTTCCAACCCTATCAAATCCTGATTTGCATCAATAATCGGCTGAACTTCATTGGCAATGAATTCCTCAGTCTGAATCGGGGCAAAACCGATGAAGTTTTTAGGATCAAGAACTTCTTTTAATTTTGATTTATCTAGTTTTAATGAATCATCATTCAAAATTCTTTCAATCAAATCATTTTCTTTACCTTCTACTTTCACCTGCTTGGAAGCTTCCATAGAATGAACCCTGATCACTTCGTGGATTTCCTGACGGTCACCACCAGCTTTCACTTCTTCCATGATAATGTATTCTGTCGCCATGAAAGGAAGTTCTTCCATAATATGTTTGTTGATTCTGTTTGGATAAACTACGATTCCGTTCATAATATTATTCCAAATTAACAGAATTGCATCAACTGCTAAAAACGCTTGTGGAATGGTTAATCTCTTGTTTGCAGAATCGTCTAAAGTTCTTTCAAACCATTGAGTTGAAGCGACCATTGCAGAGCTTGTCGTTAAAGACATAACGTATTTAGCCAAAGCTCCGATTCTTTCGCTTCTCATTGGATTACGTTTGTAAGCCATTGCAGATGAACCGATTTGGTTTTTTTCAAATGGTTCTTCAATTTCTTTAAGATTCTGAAGCAAACGTAAATCGTTGGTAAATTTATGAGCCGATTGTGCGATATTTCCTAATAAAGCCACAACTTTAGCATCAATTTTTCTGTCGTAAGTCTGTCCGGAAACTCCGAAAACTTTTTCGAAACCGAATCTTTTTGACAGTTCTTTATCTAAATGTTTTACTTTAGAATAATCCCCGTTGAAAAGTTCCAGAAAACTCGCTGCAGTTCCGGTCGTTCCTTTCACGCCTCTGAATCTTAATGTTTCCATAAAGAAATCCAATTCTTCGATATCAAGAACCAAACTCTGCAACCAAAGTGTTGCTCTTTTCCCGACAGTTGTGAGCTGAGCCGGCTGAAAGTGCGTAAATCCTAAAGTAGGTAAATCTTTGTACTCAATGGCAAAATCCGCTAAGTTTTTGATAACATTAACCAGTTTTTTCTTTAAAATCAAAAGTCCGTCACGGATTTGAATTAAATCGGTATTGTCTCCTACAAATGCTGAAGTTGCTCCCAAGTGAATAATTCCTTTTGCTGAAGGCGCTACATCGCCATAAGCGTGAACGTGAGCCATCACATCGTGCCTGAATTTTTTCTCGTAAACTGCCGCAGCATCATAATCAATATTTTCTGCATTGGCTTTCAGCTCCGCAATCTGCTCGTCTGTAATGTCTAGACCAAGATCTTTTTCAATTTCGGCTAGAGCAATCCAAAGCTTTCTCCAATTCTGGAATTTGTTGTTGTGCGAGAAGTTAAATAACATTTCTTCACTGGAGTAGCGCTCTTCCAATGGATTTTTGTAGGAATTCATTCTTTACTTTTACTTTTTAGATATGCAAAAATAAAGAATTTCTGCGAGAGTTGAAAATTGAAAAAACTGATTCATCCTTATTGAAATCTGACATGGCTTATTCGTGATTATTTATCATTAATTACAAGATAAATCCCAAAAAACCAGGTCCATAAAATAAGGATAATCTGCATAGGTATGCGTTCCCTATATAAATAATTCATACCCGGTCCTGAAAAATCTGCCTTGAAAATATTGATGTTTTTTTGGAAGAATTAATATTTGCAACAAATACCAATATCAGAAAAACGATTAAAAATATTGCAGTCATCGCTCTTAAAGAAGGGATCATTAAGCCAATTCCTGCTGCAATTTCCAAAATTCCCGTAAAATAAACCCAAAACATCTTTGCCGAAATAAAATCAGGTATCATCATTGCCATTCCTCTTTGAAATTTAAAATGGGAAAATCCTGTAAAAATTATGAAAACTGCCATACCCAGGTTCCCTGAAAAGAGAAAATTCCAGTTACCCTGAAAAATTTTAGTTCCTAAAAGTGCGGCAATAAAGGTGATGAAAAGAATGAGTAACAATTTCATGATTTATAATTTTGACAATCATCATCTATACGACAATATTTTTTAAAGATAAATAAAAAAGAGGCTTTTCCGGAAAAACCTCTTTATATAAAATATTCAAGCCATATTAGTTTGACTCAGCAAGTCTTCTTACGACTTCTAAACCTTGTGTAAATCCCGAATTCATGTGATCTTCCCATTGTTTATGGGTCTGTACCTCGGCATGAAGTTTTGTTTTTCCATCAAAATCAATCAGGATATATTTTTCAAAACATCCGCTCCATTCCATAACTTCCTTACTTTGAGTGTCTTCATTTCCTTCCTTGTCAACCATTCCTAAATGCTTAAAAATAATCTGATCCGGTTTTTCGAGACTATCAATGGTAGAAACCATTCCTTCACCTTCGGCATTCAGGAAATAGGTCTTCCCTCCTACTCTCCAATCTGTTCTCATTTGGGAACCTGCGCCAAAAAACTTTGTCCATTCAGCATAGGTATTTTCGCTCCAGAGAATATCCCAGACTTTCTCTTTGGAAGCGATGATTACAATTTCGTACGATAGAGTTTCCATTATTATTTGTTTAAGATATTTATAAAATTTAAAGTTGGTTTTCTGCAAGGTTTTTCACATTTTGCAACGCTCTTGGAAATGCCTCTTCAAAAAAATTCTCAAATTCTTCTGAAGAATTTACTTCAACTTTCAAAACTGTTTCGTTCTCAGTTTCTTCAAGAATATAAGATTCTGTAGCGTTTTCCCAATCCTGAGGAATTTCAATACCATCGTGAATTTCCCCCTGATGGAGAAAAACCATTTCCCGATTGGGAACATTTTTTATCACTCTGCTGAACATTCCGTTATTTTCAGGATCAAAAAACCTTACGGTTGATCCCTCATCCAGAGTTCCCTGGTAGAATGATCCCTTACAAAAAGCAGAACTCCACTGCCTGTAATGCATATCTTCCCAAAGTGTGGTCCACACTTTCTCCGGTTCGGCATTTATTTTTATTTCGTAATGTAATTTTTTCATTTAATAAAATATTTGGTGTGCTATACATCCGGTTATCCTCCTACAAAATCACCTCCATTGATGTGAATAATTTCTCCTGTAATAAAACTTGAATCTTCCGAAGCAAGAAAAACATAAGCCGGAGCAACTTCAGAAGGCTGTCCTGCTCTTTTTAAAGGATTATCTTTTCCAAAAGTTGATAAATCATCAAAGGTTTCTTTCACAAGGGGCGTCCAGATTGGTCCGGGAGCAATTCCGTTCACCAGAATTCCTTTTTCTGCAATGCTTGTTGCTAATGAACGTACGAAAGTTGCAATTGCACCTTTGGTAGAAGAATAATCAATTAAATGATCGCTTCCCCGATACGCCGTAACAGAGGTCGTACAGATAATCCTTCCGCCTTTTTCCATTAATTCCAGAGAATCGCGCGTAAAAGAAATCATTGAAAGTATGTTGACATCAAAAGTTTCTTTAATCTGCTCATCGGTAATTTGATCAACATCAGTTTTAGGAAACTGAATAGCAGCATTGTTAACGAGAATATCCACTGTTTTCCACTCATTTTTAATTTTATCCAGACATTTAGTCCTAAAAGCTTTTTTGGAAATATCTCCTTTCAGTAAAAGACATTTTCTGCCTTCTTTTTCTACCAGCTTCTGGGTTTCTTTGGCATCGTCATCACTTTCTTTATAGATAATGGCAACATCTGCTCCTTCTCTTGCAAAATGCACCGCAACTGCCTGTCCGATTCCGCTGTCACCGCCGGAAATCAAGGCCTTTTTGTTGAGTAATTTCTCACTTCCTCTGTAATTCTCCCGAATGATTTCCGGAAACATACCTTCCTGTGGAACTTCTGACTTAGCGTCTGACTTGTTCTGTGTTTTCATAAGCAAATCTTTTCATGAATACTATCAAACAGCAAGCCGAAGAGAAAAAAGTCGGATGATTGAAGCTGGATGTTGGAAGTTATTTCAGACTTAATATTAATCCGACCTCCAAAATCAAGCTTCTGGTCAAATATTTAAGAATTGTAAGCGTTTTCCAAATCCTGAATGATAATTTTCCACATTTTCATCATTGAGAGGACTACTTTGTGCGCTTTTTCCTGATCTGAATCGTTCATCAACTCTATCAATCTTTTAAACAATCTGCCAACTGAATCCGAACTGATCTTTCAGCCACCCGCACATACTTTCTCTCCCTCCGTTGGTTATTAAATTGTTCCAGTAATGATCTGTCTGCTCCTGATTATCTGTCATCACCACCATAGAAATCCCCTCATTAAAATCAAACTGATGATCATAGGAATTATCCATACAAAAGAAGGAATATCCATTGATCTCAAAATGAGCATACTGTATATTTTCAGGAATTTCATGAGTTTCATTTCCTATTCCGTCTCCGTATTTCAGAATACTTCCGATCTTGGAATCAGGAAAAATATTCGTGTAAAATCCCATCGCTTTCATCGCCTTGCCGTTGTTCTGATGAATAAACATCAATGTTGGAATTATTTTCTGTTCCAAATCATTGTTTTCACTAAGATAAACCTGCCATGTAACACCGAATTTATCCCGAACCCAGCCATACTTTTTACTCCAGGGATACTCACCAAGCTCCATCAAAGCTGTTCCTCCATCTGTCAGATGATCCCAGTATTTCTGAACCTCATCTTCAGTTTCACAAATAACCATAAATGACACTGACGCATTTTTTGTAAAATGCGGTCCTCCATTCAACAGCATTAATTTCTGACCGAAGATTTCTATATTAACAACCATCGGTGTATCTGCAGTAATTTCCCCGCTGAATACTGTACAGTAAAAGTCTGCTGACTCTTTTGCATCCCCATCATACCACAGACAAGGGAAAATATTATTGTTCATATCGTTTTAATTTTATTTAGCTCCATTTCGCTTCAATAGCATTTCGACATTAGCTAAAAGTATTAGTTATTAAACGAAATTTGATTCTCTTGCATGTAGGTTTTGAGTTTTTTCATCGTATTCTTCCCGAACCCGTGAAGTTGCATAATTTCTTTTTCTGAATATTTTGCAAGTTTTTCCCATGAGTCTATTTTCTCATTTGCCAATGCACGTCTTGCCGGAGCCGCAATAAGTCCTTCTAAAAACAAACCCTGTTGCTCCTGCTCCGCCTGTGAAAACAAACGTAAACTTTTTGCCATGATTACTAAATTGATCATGTGGTAAAAATGCTAATTGTTTTCCACATGCTTGTGAAAGTTATCCAGTATGGCATACCAGCCTTCACGCTGCATTTCCGGAGAATTTTGATTTTCGGGATCAAAAGTTATTTCAACATTTGTTGTATTGGCATCAACTTCATCAAAAACAATATCAACCTTTCTTCCGTCGTCCAAATGATATTTAATTCTCTGATTATTAATTATTTCATCATAAGTTCCTTTAAAATCAAATCCGAAACTTTTATCTTTTGCTTCCATTCTGTTTTTAAACTTTCCTCCTATCCGAAGATCGTTTTCCGAGTGTGGACATTCCCACGATTCATGAGCAAAGTTCCATTGGGTGATATGCTGCGGATCATTATAATAATTCCACACTTTTTCCACGGGAGCCAAAATGGTAATATCTATTTTTATAGGTTCCATAATATTATTTTGTTGATTTTATTTCTGCACAGTTCTTATCATTTAGCTTTAAAGATAGGGTTATTTTGTATATTCTTCGTTATAGTTAATCATCCAATAAATTCCGTATTTATCCTGGAAACTTCCGAAATAATCTCCCCAAAACTGATCTTCCAGTGGCATTTCTATATTTCCTCCTTCAGAAAGTCCTTTAAAAAATAACTCTGCTTCTTCTCTGGATTCCGGAAAAACCGAAACATAATTATTGTTTCCAATATTCAGTGTCTGTCCGAAACCCGGAACAATATCCGATCCCATCAAAAGATCATTCCCGATTGGAAGGGCAATGTGCATTACTCTGTTTTTCTCTTCATCTGATAGATTTTCAGTTCCCGGAGCATTTCCCATCTTGTGAATTTCTCCCACAAACTCACCTCCAAAAACAGATCTGTAAAAATGGAAGGCTTCTTCCGCTTTTCCATCAAAATTTAAATAAGGATTTAATTTAGCCATGATTATTATTTTTAAACGTTAATATTTCATATTTTTATCAAAATCGTATTTTATCCCTTCATATCCTAAGATTCTGCGCATCAATCCGATTTGTCCGCACAAATAATCTTCTCTTCCAATACACATTCCAACAAAATTCAGTACAGTTTCCGGAAAAAAGTCAATATTCATACCCATAGGAAAAGCTTTATCCAGATCTTCATCTGAAACTTCCAATAATTTTCTGTAAACCAAAGGAGAAATTTTATGAAAACTTTCCCTAAGCTGTTTAAGGGTCGGGTAATCCAAATTTTCATCCAGAGCTTTTCCCTGAAAGAAATAATCTTTGAATTCAAATCCCTCATCAAGTCCTAAAATATTTCCCATGGCATAACGCATGTCAAGAAAATTCCCAGCCATCCAAATAATGTGATTGGTTTTTCCTTCTACTCTTTTCAAAGCATCTTCCTCAGCAATTTGATCCAGAGCCATCAGAAAATTTTGACTATGACCACGAAATGCAGGAATGATAATGTCTAGTTTCGGTGATTTTGGTGTATCCATAGAATTACAGTTATTTGATCAGCATTTTAATTTTTTCTTTATTATCGAAAAGAATCCACAGATTAATGATAAAAAAAATTCCTGAAATCATCAATCCTTCAGGCATAAAAGTCGCATTGTGACAAATAATACCAATCATTACCGGAAAAATCATTACTGCGCCCAATGCTCTTGTTTTAGGAATCATAATCAAAATTCCGCTGAGCAGTTCTATAAAACCGACTAACGGAATAAGCCAATGAAGAGACATTATCGCCTCATTCACTTTCTGAAGCGCTTCCGGCATTGGCGGGACAGGCATATAATGAAAAAATTTATCTAAGCCGGCATTGATAAACATCAAAGCGAAAATGGCGAATACTATTGTTTTAACTATTTTCATGGTTATATAAAATTAATTGACAAAAATTATATGAGAAATTGTATTTTATTGATTCAAATGTAAAATTTAATCCAAAAAAATAACTTGCCATAAGACAAGTTTTAGTTTTTTGTGGGATGTGAAACCAATTCTTTTCGGATTCTGCTTAATGATGTATCTGTAATGCCAAGATAAGAAGCAATCTGCTTCAAAGGAGCAAACTGAATGACATGAGGTTTTTGCTCTAAAAGATTAAGATAACGTTGGGTAGCTGAAAGCGTGAACATTTCAACGGATCGCTGTTTCCCTATGAAAAGCTGTTGCGACATCCATGCTCTTCCCCATTCTCTGAGATTAGGAATTTTATGAAAAAGTTCCTGAAAACTGTCGAAACTGAATTTCCAGCACTCACAGTCTGTAATGCAGACAATATTTTCCTGAGTCGGGATTCTCTGAAAAAGTGATGAAACCTCAATAATAATTTCGTTTTCTGTAAAAAAGCTGATTGTTACCTCATTTCCGTTGAAATCATTAACAAAAGACCGGGATAAACCTTTCTCCAGAATGTAATATTCATTGGCTGTTTTTCCTTCCTGTAAAATAAAATCTCCTTTCTGAAAGCTTACTTTCTGATGTGCCTGAAAAATCTCTTCAAGCTCTTCTTCTAAGAAAAACGGGAAATCATAGCAGATTTCTAAGGCTTTATTACTCACAATTCGTTTTTAAGTTTTAAAATTAAAATTTTTATTGGAATTGAGCGTGAAATATTTTACTGTCGGATTTAATTCTATAGAAAATTATAAATTCTACAAAATTTAAAAACAGATAAATCAGCAAAGTTGAAAAACTAAAACAGAGACAGCTGAATAGGTTTTGTATCAGAAGGTTTTTTAGCATCGCCAAAAACCGTTTTCCCTCCGAAACGCCATGAGTTTTGCCTTTCTTCTTCAATGACGTCATTAATATCAAAATCCGGAGTAAAATTTTTCTCAGCATCCGAAATTATTTTATGCAAATGATTCACAGACTTTAATTTATCGGAATTTCCCAGTTTTGATTTTTCAATTCCTTTCTGTAAAATTGAAATTGTTTCATCATACACATGAATAGGAACCGGAAACGGATGACCATCCTTTCCTCCATGTGCAAAAGAAAATCTCGCCGGATCTCTGAACCTTGAAGAAGCTCCATGAATGACTTCACTTACCAAAGCAAGACTTTGTAAAGTTCTGGGACCAACGCCTTTCAACAGCAACAATTCTTCGAAATTTTCGGGCTGATTTTCTCTGGTCATATACAAAAGTGTTCCCAGTTTTTTCAGATCTACATCCGAAGCACGTACATCGTGATGAGCAGGCAGAATCAGATTTGCAAAATCCTGCATGATTTTCTCTGAGTTGGTGTGCGAAATCTCCAGAATTCCTTTACGGTTTTCCTGAGCTTCACTGGCTGTCAGATTCAGAATGTTTCCGCGGTTAATTCCCTGAATACCTTTATGAGGCTCTTCAACAAAAGACTCCATATTTTCTGAATGCCAATGATAACGTCTTGCTGTTCCGTCCGAATCGTTCATTCCCTGCTGAACAACCGACCAGCTCCCTTCATCCGACAAAATGAAATTATGAAGATACAGCTGATAACCATCCTGAATTGCTGTGTTATCAACTTTTGCAGAAAGCTTACTTGCTCTAACCAACTCATTACCATTAAGTCCGGTTTTGTCTGCAATCACCAACAATTCGTTGGGTGTTTCTTTTGAAAACCTTCCTTTACCACCACAAATATAAATTCCAAGTTCTTTAGAATGAGGATTGACGCTTCGTTTCAAGGCGCCCATCACAGAAGTCGTAATTCCCGAAGAGTGCCAATCCATACCCATCACCGCACCAAAACTCTGAAACCAGAACGGATCTGCGAGCCTTTTAAGAACTTCGTTTTTTCCGTAATCTGCAAGAATGACTTCTACAATTGAAAGCCCGAGAATCGACATACGCTCATACAGCCAAGGTGGTACTTTGCCGTAGTGAAGAGGTAATGTAGCGGTTCCGGAGCGTTTCACTGTCTTGGATTGTGATTATTTAAATTAAAGCCTTACGAATCCATCATAAGGCTTTACTATTTTAAATTTTATTTTAATGCCGCTAAAGCCGCATCATAATTAGGTTCGTCAGCAATTTCCGAAACCTGCTCAGTATAGACTACTTTATTATTTTCATCCGTCACGATCACGGCACGGCTTAGAAGTCCTTTCATTGGAGAATCGGTGATGGTTACTTCATAATCATCTCCGAAACTGCTTCTGAAATCTGACAATGTTTCTACATTATTCAAACCTTCAGCAGCACAAAATCTTCCTAATGCAAAAGGCAAATCTCTCGAAACATTAATAACTACCGTATTGTCTAATGCAGAAGCCTGCTCATTGAACTTTCTTGCAGAAGATGCGCAAGTAGGCGTATCAATGCTTGGGAAAATATTGAATACTTTTTTCTTTCCTTCAAAATTTTCAAGAGTTTTTACATTCAGACCTGCATCTACTAAAGCAAAATCTCTGATTGTGAAACCAACATCAGGAAGATTTCCTATAGTATTTACTTCGTTTCCTTTCAGGGTAATTTTTGACATAATTTATTTTTTAAAGTTTTTCAAATTTAGTCATAAAAGAAAATTTTTCCTATGGCATAAAGGTTAAATTAATCTTAAAACTCATAATAAATAATTATCCTCACCATTGTGATTTTTTATATATTTGCCTCCTTAAAAATAATTACTTATGCGAAAAAAAATTACTCTATTGTTATTTGGAGTTCCGTTTTTCGGGTATGCTCAGTCTGTGATTGGAAGTATTAACTCAGGAGCAGTTTCTTCAGATAACTTCACTCATTCTGTTGGGGAAATATACGTAATCCCGACGGATCCTGATAAAGCAAATTCAGGAACTATGGGAATGTTTTACCAATCTGTCTTACAAGTTTTAGGTGTTACTGAACTTGAAAAAGACAATGTGCAAATTTATCCTAATCCCACCGCTGATTTTGTCCACATAAAATTAAATTCAAAATCAAAAATTGAGAATGCTCAGATTTATGATCTATCAGGAAAACTTATTCTTCAAGCCAATTTAGAATCAGAGAAACTTGATCTTAGATCTCTTCCGCAAGGAGTTTACATGATTATCTTCAAAAACTCCGATATCAAACCTATTAAAATCATTAAAAAACCATAAACAATCAACATGAAAAAATTATATGCAACTATAGGATTATTTTTAGCAACCTTACTAAGTGCGCAGGTTCCGCAGGCGTTCAGTTATCAGACTATTGCATTTAATGCAGCCGGAGCTCCCATTGTTAACGGAAATGTTGCTTTAAAAATAAGTATCTTAGAAAACTCAGCTACCGGAACAGTTTTGTATAGCGAAACGCACAATAAGACAACTAATGCTAAAGGTTTAGTTAATTTGAATATCGGTCAGGGAACTGCAACAACAGGAAACTTCGGAGCAATAAACTGGGGAACCAATGCAAAATTTGTAAAAGTGGAAATGGATCCAAATGGCGGTTCTAATTATACCAATGTTGGGGTAAATCAATTGATGAGTGTTCCTTATGCGCAGGTGAGTAAAACTATTGTGACAGGTGCAGGACAGGGAATTACGCTTACCTCTCCGAATGGAACGGCTTATATTTTAGGTGTGAATGATTCAGGGAATTTAAGTTTACCCACCAGTTCAAGTTCCAATTCTTCTTTACCAGGTAATTTTTATCTTTATGGATCCTATAACAGTTATAACGCCTCGACAGCTGAGCTTTTGAGAAATACAAATTACAATTCGACAAAAATAGGTTACAAATATTTACCTGCAAATATTCAGTTGAAACTTATTGCTTCACAAGCTAGCAGCGCTCAGGTTTATGGGGTGGATTCTAATGGTTACATAATTGCGAATGGTAATGCACTAAATGTTACTTCTAATGGTTTTTATCGAATTTATACCACTCAAACTATTTATCCTTCTACAAGTTTGATTGCAGAAAATATCAGTCCTCAGATTTGGTTGGATTCTAACTCTTCTGCAATTACTGTATCATCTATTACATATAATACTTCTACAAACAAATTTTCAGTAAACATAAATGGGGCTACATCATCCAATTTTTCAGGATTAAAAATAAATTTACCTGGCTATGGTATTCCTTCTGAAGCACTTGGTGATAATTTAAGTGATGGAAATTTTGATGTTGATGGATCATTTATCATGTTGCCAAACTTAACTTCCACACCAAAAAACTATAAAATAGAATTCAGTATAAATTTTGATGCAACTGGAACCTATACAATAACTCAAATATAAATTTTAAAGAGGCAAACGCCTCTTTTTTTATGCAAACATTCCAAATAAAACAATCATAATCACTAAATTTGTGAATCTTAAATTTCAAACAATAAACGAACAGTATAATGTCAGAAAAATCAAAAATCTATTACACACTTACGGATGAGGCTCCAATGTTAGCAACACACTCGTTTTTACCGATTGTAAAAGCGTTTACAAAATCTGCAAATATTGAGATTGCCGTTCCTGATATTTCTTTGTCTGGAAGAATCCTTGCCAACTTCCCGGAGTTTTTGAAAGAGGATCAAAAGATTGGTGATGCTTTGGCTGAACTGGGTCAACTGGCGACTCAGCCTGATGCAAATATTATCAAACTACCGAATATTTCCGCATCGGCACCTCAGTTAGATGAAGCAATTGCAGAATTGCAGTCCAAAGGTTTTGCAGTTCCCAATTATCCGGCAGAGCCTAAAAATGAAGAGGAAAAAGCCATCAAAGCAAAATATGCCAAAGTTCTAGGAAGTGCTGTAAACCCTGTGTTAAGAGAAGGAAATTCTGACAGACGTGCTCCAAAAGCCGTTAAAAACTACGCAAAAGCAAACCCGCACAGAATGGGCAACTGGGCTTCAGACAGCCAAACAGATGTCGCGCACATGGATAGTGGAGATTTCTACGGAACCGAAACTTCAACTACAGTAGAAAACGCAACAAAATTTAAAATTGTATTTAAAGGAAATGACGGTTCTGAAACTCAGCTAAAAGATTTTGCTGCTCTTCAGGCCGGAGAAGTTATTGATTCTTCAGTAATGAGCTTAAATGCTCTGAAAGATTTCGTAGAAAAAGCAATTCAGGAAGCTAAAGACAGGAATGTCTTGTTATCCGCCCATTTGAAAGCAACGATGATGAAGATTTCTGACCCGATTATTTTCGGAGCTATTGTTGAAACTTTCTTTAAAGATGTTTTTACTAAATATGCAGATACCTTCAAATCTTTAGACATCAACCCCAATAATGGTCTTGCAGATTTATTTGAAAAAATCAAAGGAAATGAGCAGGAAGATAATATCAAAGGTGATATTGAGGCGGCATTAGCCAACGGTCCAAGAGTAGCAATGGTAAATTCTGATAAAGGAATTACCAACTTCCATGTTCCTTCTGACATCATTGTTGATGCATCTATGGCTGCATTGGTAAGAGGCGGAGGAAAAATGTGGAACAAAGACGGAAACGAAGAAGATACCGTATGCATTATTCCGGATCGTTCTTACGCAGGTTTTTATCAGGCTGTAATTGATGACATGAAAGCTCACGGAAAATTGGATCCTACTACCATGGGCTCTGTTCCGAATGTTGGTTTGATGGCTCAGAAAGCTGAAGAATACGGTTCTCACGATAAAACCTTTCAGGCATCCGCTGACGGAACTATTGAGGTTCAGGACGAAAACGGAAATATTCTTCTTTCTCAGAAAGTAGAAAAAGGAGATATTTTCAGAATGTGCCAGACAAAAGATGCTCCAATTCAGGACTGGGTAAAATTAGCGGTTAACAGAGCAAGGCTTTCTGATACTCCGGCAATCTTCTGGTTGGATAAAGGAAGGGCTCACGATAGAGAAATGATCAAAAAAGTTGAAAAATATTTAGCAGATCACGATACAAGCGGACTTGACATTAAAATTCTTGATGTAAAAGATGCCATGTCAGAAACGTTAAAAAGAGCTAGAGAAGGGAAAGATACGATTTCTGTATCAGGAAATGTTTTAAGAGATTATTTAACAGACCTTTTCCCAATCCTTGAGCTTGGAACTTCTGCTAAAATGCTTTCTATTGTTCCATTAATGAACGGTGGAGGTCTGTTTGAAACAGGTGCAGGCGGTTCTGCCCCGAAACACGTTGAACAGTTCATCGAAGAAGGCTATTTAAGATGGGATTCTTTGGGAGAATTCCTTGCTTTGCAGGCTTCCTTGGAACATTTGGCACAAACTCAGGGGAATACAAAATCTCAGGTTTTAGCTGATGCATTAGATGAAGCTAATGCTAAATTTTTAGCAACAGACAAATCCCCGGCAAGAAAAGTAGGACAGATTGATAACAGAGGCTCTCATTTCTATTTGGCAATGTATTGGGCTGAAGCATTGGCAAACCAGACTTCTGATGCTGAATTGGCTAAACAGTTTGCCCCGGTTGCAGAAGCAATGAAGGAAAATGAAGAAGTCATCAATGCTGAACTGATCGGTGCTCAAGGTAAACCGCAGCAAATTGACGGCTATTATAAGACAGATACATATAAAACTTATGCAGCCATGAGACCAAGTACTGTTCTGAATGAAATCATTGACGGAATTTAATTCCTGTACATCTGAAATAAAAGAATCCGTCTCACAACCGAGGCGGATTTTTCTTTTTACAACTTTTATTTTCATGTATTTATTCCTGATAATTAATTATTGCACATATAAATTCCAAGTATTATAATTAGAATCGGGTGGTGTTTTTTCTCACAATTTTGAGGATTAATTCTCAAAAACCATCCTGTTTGGATTGTCAACGATAGTTGGAAGAAGGTAAATATTTCCCCCAATTCTTAAGAGTTTACTACTAAGAAATATAATCCAGCTATCATCCCGTGATGATGCTCAAAGTAGTGGTTTTTGCGTACATGACAATATATAGTCGTCCCGAAAAATAGAAAAACCGTCTTACGAAAATACTAATTTTATGTACCTCTCTCCAATATGAGCATCGTGGATCATAACATGCTAAACCGTTTCCGGATCCATAAACTAGAACCCGCCTTCAAAGATATTTTCTGACAGGCAGTTTTTACTTTAGGTGCACGTTTTAGTACACAATTTAACAAAGAAAGTTGTCTGAAGAGACAACTTATAACTTATTTTTTCCAGGAAAAATGGAAATTTGTATGGCAAAGAAAATCCGCCTCAGTTTTTGTTATGAAACGGATTTTTATTTTATTCAAAAATGCTATGCATCAATCTTAGCATATTTTGCATTTTTCTCAATAAATTCTCTTCTTGGTGGCACCTCATCTCCCATCAGCATAGAAAATACGTTATCAGCTTCCACTGCATTATCAATAGTCACCTGTTTCAGAATTCTGTTTTCAGGATTAAGAGTAGTTTCCCAAAGCTGTTCAGGATTCATCTCTCCAAGACCTTTGTAACGCTGTACTTCTACTCCTTTTCCGTCCGGTGACATTTCCAGAGTAAACTCTTCACGCTCCTTCTCGTTGTAAGCATAAACTTTTTTGTTCCCTTTTTTCAGAAGATATAAAGGTGGCTGTGCAATATAAACATATCCGTTTTCGATCAGCTCTTTCATAAATCTGAAGAAAAATGTAAGAATCAATGTCGAAATGTGAGAACCATCAATATCCGCATCGGTCATGATAACAATTTTATGATATCTCAGCTTAGACATATTTAAGGCTTTGCTATCCTCTTCAGTTCCTACTGAAACACCAAGTGCCGTATAGATATTTTTAATTTCCTCATTATCATATACCTTATGAAGCATAGATTTTTCAACATTCAAAATCTTACCTCTTAATGGTAAAATTGCCTGAAAATGTCTGTCACGCCCTTGTTTAGCCGTTCCACCAGCTGAGTCTCCCTCAACTAAAAACAATTCAGATTCATTCGGATCTTTTGAAGAACAGTCAGAAAGTTTACCGGGAAGACCAGAACCTCCCATCGGAGATTTTCTCTGAACCATTTCTCTGGCTTTTTTTGCTGCCTGTCTTGCCTTAGCTGCCAAAACAACTTTCTGTACTATTTGCTTCGCTTCATTAGGATTTTCCTCCAGGAAGTTGGTAAGCATTTCCCCCACAATTTTATCTACCGCTCCGGAAACCTCAGAATTACCAAGCTTTGTTTTGGTCTGGCCTTCAAACTGAGGCTCCATTACTTTTACAGAAATCACAGCCGTTAGTCCCTCACGGAAATCATCACCGGTAATTTCTACTTTTTCTTTCTGCGGAATTCCTAAATCATCCGCATATTTTTTAAGTGTTCTCGTTAAAGCACGTCTGAAGCCCGCCAAGTGAGTTCCACCTTCATGAGTATTGATATTATTAACGTAAGAGTGAAGGTTTTCGCTGAAAGATGTGTTGTAACGCATGGCAACTTCCACAGGAATATCATCACGGTCGCCTTCCATGAAAATCACACTTTCCATGATTGATTCACGGTTTCCGTCGATAAACTCAACAAATTCTTTCAATCCGCCTTCGGAATGAAAAACCTCAGATCTGAAAGATCCGTCCTCCAGTGCTTCTCTTTCGTCAGTAAGCGTAATCGTAATCCCTTTATTTAGGTATGAAAGCTCTCTTAAACGAGTAGCCAGTGTATCATAATTATAAACTAATTCAGTAAAAATAGTATCATCCGGCTTGAAAAATTGCTTCGTTCCTCTGATGTTACTGTTCCCGATTTCCTCTACTTCAGTCTGTGCCTTACCTTTAGAGTAAATCTGCTGATAAACATTCCCGTCTCTGTAAACAGTAGTCACCATCTCATTAGAAAGAGCATTCACACAAGACACCCCCACTCCGTGAAGACCACCGGAAACTTTATAAGAATCTTTATCAAACTTACCACCCGCACCAATCTTGGTCATTACTACTTCAAGCGCAGATTTCTGCTCTTTTTCGTGAAAATCTACAGGGATACCACGACCATTATCCATTACCTCAATGGCATTTCCTTCTTTGATTTTTACGGAAATTGTATCACAGTATCCTGCTAAAGCCTCATCAATTGAGTTATCTACTACTTCATAAACCAAATGGTGAAGACCTCTGAAACCTACATCACCAATGTACATGGAAGGACGCATACGAACGTGCTCCATTCCTTCCAATGCCTGAATACTACTTGCTGTATATTGTTTTTGACTCATATTTTTAGCTAACTGCAGCCTGCTTTTTGCCTGCAGCTTTTTTAGATTATTTTCTTAATAAAAATGCTTACAAATATCGTGATTTTTTTCGAGCTGTGAAAGATAAAAAACTATCTCTATAATCATTAATTCTATGTCTCAGGAAAATATAAAACTATCAAAGTTATAAGAAAAATACGGAAAGTCGAGAATGTTTTAAATCATACTACAGCAAAATAATTTATGCCTAACTTTAATGTGAAAAATTGGTCTTATGGATGATTTTATTGCTGCAAGGGCGCAAATGGCTCTTTCTCTAGGTTTTCATATAATTTTTGCCTGTGTAGGAATGGTTATGCCTTTTCTGATGGCATTTGCTCACTGGAAATATCTTAAAACAGGAAATGAAATGTATAAAGGTCTCACCAAAGCATGGAGCAAAGGTGTGGCTATTCTTTTTGCAACGGGTGCTGTTTCCGGAACAATGCTTTCTTTTGAATTGGGCTTATTGTGGCCCGGCTTTATGAAACACGCAGGTCCTATTTTCGGAATGCCATTTTCACTGGAAGGAACCGCATTTTTTATAGAAGCAATTGCTATCGGCTTTTTCCTTTATGGCTGGGATAGATTTAACAAATGGTTTCACTGGTTTTGTGGTTTTTTGGTAGGATTGAGCGGTTTGGCTTCCGGAATTCTGGTTGTTGCGGCAAATGCATGGATGAATTCTCCCACTGGTTTCGATTATATAAACGGGCAGTATACTAATATAGATCCTGTAAAAGCAATGTTTAATGATGCTTGGTTTTCACAGGCGCTGCACATGACGGTTGCAGCATTTTGTGCAACAGGTTTTGCAGTTGCAGGAGTGCATGCCTATTTAATTTTAAAAAAGAAAAACATTGAGTTTCATACAAAAGCGTTCAGGATTGCGGCTTCTTTTGCGCTGATCGGAGCCTTTGGTGCGCCACTGAGTGGTGATGTAGCTGCAAAATCTGTTGCGGAAAGGCAGCCAATAAAGCTGGCAGCAATGGAAGCTCATTTTGAAACTGAAAAAGGTGCTGCTTTTGTCATTGGCGGAATTCCTGATGAAGAAAAAGGCGAAATCAATTATGCGTTGAAAATTCCCAAAGTCCTGAGTTTTCTGGTAAGTAGTAATTTTAATTCTGAAGTAAAAGGACTAAATGACTTCCCGAGAGATGAATGGCCGCCTGTAACAGTAGTTCATTACGCTTTCCAGATTATGATTTTCTTTGGAGTGGTGATGATTATTATCGGCAGTATTTATTTATATGCATCATTTTTCAAAAAAGAATGGCTTACTAAAAAATGGCTCCTGAAAACTTTTTTGTGGGCAACTCCTTTTGGCTATATCGCTTTGGAAGCGGGATGGACAGTAACAGAAGTCGGAAGACAGCCCTGGATTATCTACGGAATCATGAAAACCGCAGATGCAGTCACTCCGATGCCGGGAATACAGTACTCTTTCTATTTCTTTACTGCTATTTTTGTTTCGCTATCGTTAATTATTCTTTTTCTTCTGAGAAGGCAGATTAAAATGGTTCCGAAACTGTATGATCCTACCGACAGTGAGTTTATTTCTAAAAACAAAAAATTATGAGTTATATCGTCATTGGGTTTCTCTGGCTTTCTATATGTCTTTACATCATTTTGGGAGGGGCAGATTTCGGAGCGGGAATTGTTGAATTGTTCAGCCGGAAAAAAGAAAGAAAATACACCGAAAAAATAATGTATGAATCTATTGCTCCCATTTGGGAAGCCAATCATATGTGGCTTATTATTGCAATAGTCATTCTGTTTGTGGGTTTTCCTGATATTTACAGCTTTGCCTCCACTTACCTTCATATTCCTCTGGTTTTGATGCTTGTGGGAATCATTGCAAGAGGAACAGCTTTTACTTTCAGGCATTATGATGCCGTAGAAGATCAATGGCAGACCGTTTATACGCAGATTTTTTACTTTTCGAGTCTCCTGACACCGTTTTTTTTAGGAATGATCGGTGCATCCTCCATATCCGGAACATTGAATCCGGATGCAAAAAGTTTTGTTGATTTATATATCCTTAACTGGTTTAATTTTTTCGGAGTCAGTGTAGGATTGTTTACAGTTGCCATTTGTTTTTATCTCGCATCTATTTTTAGTCTTCGGGAAACAAAGGCAGGCTACAATCTTAATCTAATGATAAAAAAAGCCAAACAATCTATGATTTTTGTGGTTGTCACCGGAATTTTAGTATTTATTGCAGCATATGTATCGGGAATTCCTCTTTTTCAAAGAGTTTTCGGACATTGGATTGGCATTTCTGCGGTCATTACCGCAAGTATTTTTCTGGCGATGCTTTTTCTCTTCATTAAAACCAAAAGACTGCTTCTTGTAAGAGTTCTGGCAGGTGCGCAGATCCTGATGATTCTTGTAGCAGCAACTTATCAGCTTTATCCTGATATTATCCTTCTTCAGAATGGCAACCATTTATCTTTAACTGAAAATATCGCTCCCGAAAAAACGATTAGTTTTTTAGCCTGGGCTCTGATGATCGGCTGTGTTTTTATTCTGCCGTTTTTGTTTTATCTGATGTTTTCATTTAGCAGAAGACATGCGAAAAATTAATTTTTATGATGACCATTGATTATTGAATATTTTTTAATGCAAACTTTTCATTTTTGTCTCAAAAGCATTAGTCATTGTTGAAGCTTAAGAAGATTTTTGCTAAGATTGGTTAACGAGATTCAGATATTTATTTATCAATAATTAAAATTTCAACTCTTCTGTTTTTTATTTTGTCAGCTTCCGATTTTTCAGGATACACAACAGGATTGAGATGTCCCAATCCTTTTACCTGAATCCTTTCCGGGGTTATGCCGTATTTTGCCAGATATTTTTTAATCGCATCGGCTCTTGTGAAGGAAAGATTGTAGGTTCCCAGGTCGAGATCCTGTCCGTCAAAATTATCATAATCACAGCAAATATGTCCCTGTAATTCCACTTTAAGCAAAGGATTTTCACGCATCTTTTTTACAAGAAGAATCAGCGAATAATCAGCTTTTGAAAGCCAAATGTGACGACCTCCTTCAAAATTGATATTCTGTATGGAAAGAGTGTCCCCTTTTTTCATTGTTGAAATGTCCGCACTTAAGAAATCCGGTAAAAGCTTTTTTTGAATTTTTTCATCATCTTTATATATTCTTTCAATAAAAATATCAACTCTTCTGTTTTTACTTTTAAGCTCTTCTGTGCTGTTGTCATTAATCTGTTTTTGCTCGCCCAAACCAATAATGCTTACTACTTTTATATTATCCTTATTTTTTATTGCTAAATATTCTGCAACAGCCAATGCCCTTTTTTCAGAAAGTTTCATATTGTAAGTATCACTTCCCGAAGAATCATAATTACCAAAAATTTTAAATTTCAGACTTTTATTAAGAAGCGACAAACTATCTAGTTTTCTGATTGATTCATTATCAAGATCGAAAGCATTAGTCTGAAAATAAACAGATGTCATCATCTGACCATACAGATTCATTGATACAATCAAAAATACGATAACATGCTTCATGACAGGTATTAATTTTATTTTATTTGATTTAATTACTGACTATTAAGATTAGAACGTCAAAAAAACATTTTATTGCCTGAAAGTTTTTCAGCTAAGAACCTTCGCTCATTATGAAAAAAGAATATGGGTTACCAATTATAAAATATTCTATAGTTTTGAATGCTGAATTAAACAAATTGTCATTAATCTTCAGCTGTATTCTTCAAACAACTAAAGAACTGGCTTTCTGAAAAACTTTCTTTGGCTGCCTGATAACCGATGTTGAAAATCTGCTCCAATCTGTCTTTTTTTCGCTCAAAAGTTCCGTATTTTGAAAGTTCCTGAGAAGAAATCAGCCAGTCGCAATGTTCAAATTTTATTTTTTCTATTCTGTAAGAAAGCAAGTCATAAGACCGTGAAACGATGGCTTTAATGGTTTTCAGATCATTGATTTTGATATCATTGGGCGGCGAGACAAAAACTCCAATCAGTTGGTCGCAGTCATTATGGATGATATCCGCCGGAAAATTATTGAGAACACCGCCATCACAAAACATTTCTTCACCCAATACATAAGGCGTAGTAATTCCGGGAATAGAGCACGAAGCAATAATTGCATCAGAAACCAGAAAATCTTTCTCAAATATCTTCTCTGTTCCCGAAACTAATTCTGTAGCGACAATTTTAACTTCTTTTGGAAGATCTCCTATTTTCATATCTTTAAAAATAGGCTTGAGATAATTATTAAAGATCACCGATGAAACCAATCCCGGCTGATTGAAAGCAAAATGTTTCCAGTTAAAAAAATAAACTGACTGAAAAAAGTCCAGAATTTCTTCCGGTTTTTTACCGACTGCATACAGACATCCCACAATTGAACCTGCGCTGCAACAGGAAAGAATGTCAATATCAATATTTTTTTCAGACAAAAACTTTAAAACTCCTGCATGAGCAATCCCTTTAGTTCCGCCACCTGATAAAACCAGTCCTATTTTCTCATCCTTCATTGAATAAAATTATAAAAATGCTGTGGACTTTCAAAATTAAATTTAATCTCAACTAAAACATTAACTGATAACCCATTGATTATCTATGATAATAACTCATCTCTGAATTTTAAAAAATTAAAGCTGAATTTCACTCATAAAAAAAGTTTACTGAACAGAAGCCCAATAAACTTTTAGGATAATTTACCGTTATCATCGGAATTTTAATGGTTTACCAATTTATTTTAACGTAAATTTTATTTTTGTTTTGATATTGTCTGAAGAATTTCCGATCTGTGCTTCAAAATCACCAGGCTCTGCAATCCAGTCGTGTTTTTCAGGATCGAAATAACTTAAAGCCGATTTGTCAATGGTTATTGAAACCAGCTTTTCCTCTCCCGGATTCAGAAATACTTTTTCAAAACCTTTAAGTTCCTTTAAGGGACGCGGCAATGATGATTTTAAATCGCTGATGTAAAGCTGAACCACTTCTGCACCAGCCTTTTTCCCTGTATTTTTAACCGGAACCGTAAAAGTAATCTGGTCATTTTGTGAAATAGCAGTTTTATCAGCTTTCGCTTTACCAAATTCAAACGTGGTATAACTCAGACCATGTCCGAAACTGAATAAAGGCTTGATTTTTTTGGTATCATGCCATCTGTATCCTACCAAAATCCCTTCATTATACGTTATATTGATCGGATTTTTTTGATCTTTTCCTTTTCCGGCAGCCAATTCTTCTTTATTCCCGGGATATTCACCTAATTGATGAGCAGAATTATCTTCCAGTTTTACAGGAAAAGTAAACGGAAGCTTTCCAGACGGATTAGCATCTCCCGCTAAAACCGAAGCAATTGAATTTCCTGCTTCAGAACCTAAATACCAAGCCTGCACAACACTAGGAACATCTTTAATCCACGGCATTGCCACCGCATTTCCTGATACAAGAATTACCGCAAGATTTTTATTCGCTTTGGCTAATGCTGAAATCACATTATCCTGATTGTACGGAAGTCCGTAGCTTTTTCTATCATTTCCTTCACTGTCCTGAAAATCAGCTTTATTTAAACCTCCCACAAAAATTACATAATCAGAATTTTTTGCCAGTTCTACTGCTTCATTCAGCAATTCAGCCGGAGAACGGTCGTCTTTTAAATTCTGCCCGGATTTTACGCCATTGTATTCTCCGCCAATATCTCCTACATAGCCTCTTGCATACTGTACATCAGACTGTTTTCCGAATCTTGATTTGATTCCGTCTAAAGGAAGTGTTTCATACTTTACTTTTAACGAAGAAGATCCCCCTCCTACAGTCATTATTTTGATGGCATTTTCCCCAATTACTGCAATTTTTTTGGCTTTATTAATATCAATCGGAAGAATATTTCCCTGATTTTTTAATAACACGATTCCTTCCTCTCCTATCTCTTTAGCAATAGCTTTATGTTCTTCAGAAGCAATATTCCCGAAAGGTTTTTTGGTATTCATTGTCGTTTTAAACGCCAGATTTAACAGCCTGGTCACTTTATCATCAAGCTCTGCTGTTCCTACTTTCCCGGATTTAATTAAATCCAAATAAGGTTTTGCCAGATAATAATTATCATAAGCATTTTTTGTTCCTGCCGAAAGTCCATTAGTCCAGCTTCCGAATTCAAGATCCAGACCGTTGTGTATAGCCTGCTGTGTGTCATTTACAGCACCCCAGTCAGAGACCACAACCCCTTTATATTTCCATTCACCTTTCAAAATATCATTCAAAAGATATTTGTTCTGACTCGCATACTGACCTTTGTACATGTCATAAGCTCCCATAATCGTCCAGGAATCACCTTCTGTAACAGCGGCTTTAAAGGGCGGAAGATAAATTTCATATAATGCCCTGTCATCTACAATGACATTGCTTGTATGACGGAACATTTCCTGATTATTCAGCGCAAAATGTTTCACAGAAGTTGCCACACCGTTGGACTGTACCCCTTTGATGTAAGGAACCACCATTTTGGAAGTCAAATAAGGATCTTCGCCCATATATTCAAAATTTCTTCCGTTAAGAGGAGTTCTGTAAATGTTTACTCCGGGTCCTAAAAGAATATCTTTCTTTCTGTATCTCGCCTCTTCTCCCAAAGCTTTTCCGTAATTCCACGACATTTTTTTATTCCATGTTGCCGAAAGAGCAGTTAATGCAGGATATGCAATAATGGAGTCATTTGTCCAGCCTGCCTGGTCCCATTCATCCCACATTACTTCCGGACGGACTCCGTGTGGACCGTCTGTTGTCCAGAATTCAGGAATTCCTAATCTCGGAACACCAGGTGAACTGAATTTTGACTGTGCGTGAAGCATGGCTACTTTTTCTTCAAGAGTCATTCTTGAAAGAGCATCTTTAACCCGAAGTTCCACAGGTTTGGTTTCGTCCAGATAAACAGGAGTTTTTGTATCTTGAGCCATGAGAGGGCTTATCATTATAGCAAATAAGCCAATAAAGGCAGTTTTCTTCAGCATAGAAACTTTTATTAATTAATTTCAAAATTACAAAAAATTTTATTATCTCAAATTGAGAAAATAAAATTAAAATGTTAAAATAAAAATTAATTAAAGCTTAGTTTTTATCCCATAAAAAGAATATAACAAACGATCCCATAATTTTTAAACGCAAAAAAACTACTGTTTATCATGTTTTACCCAGATCAGATTATCCGTATTGTAGCCTAATTTCCGGGCTTTTTCAATAAATCTTTGTTTATAGCTTTCGGGGATTTGTGTAGTTCGGGAAAGAATCCAGATATATTTTGTGCTGCTTCCTACAACAAGTGCGTACTGATAATTTTCATCAATATCGATCACGTTGTAACCAGCCCAAATCGGTTTAAAAAAAGAAACTTTAAGTCTCGCTTCAGATTTATCATTGACAAATCTTGCTTCACCAACCGATTCTTTCCATTCATTTTTCACATAATTGTAACCTCTGTTCTGAACTTTGATGGTTTCATCAGGATTTAATGAATAAGTAGCCGTTACATTATCCATGTTTTTTTCAAACTTGTAATCGAAACGGGCAATTTCGTACCATTTTCCCAGATATTTATTAGAGTTGAAATTTTTTACCGCAGTCGCTCCTTTCGGAATTCCTACCGAACACGAACTAAAAATAAATAGTCCTAAAATTCCTAAAGAAACAGGAATGGCAACTTTTTGTAGGGTTTTCATATCGTCTATTTTATAGAGACAAAAATTCAAAAATGATGCCTAGATAGTGGAAATACAATAATCATTTTAATCATAAAGATTTATATTGTATCAGCAGAATACATTCATCCTTAAGAAAAAACTTTAAGAAACTGGTCTTTAAAACTTCCCGAAACCTCTATTTCAGTATTATCCAAGAGAATTGCCGTACCACTTTTATGATATGATTTTACAAAACTACTGTTGATAATGTGGGAGCGATGAACCCTGATAAAAGGATGTTCCAGCAGATCATCAAAATGTTTGAGAAAACGGCACACCATTTTTTTTGAACCGTCTGTGAGATATACCTGAGTAAAATTTCCATCTGCCTGCAGACGTAGAATGTCTTCTGTTTTTACCACGTCAAATCCCTGTAAAGTTGGGAGAATAAGCTGCTGCTTTTCCGGTTTGAGCTTCAGATTTTCCAGAAGAACTTTATTCCGGTTAATTTCTTCTTTATTATGAATGCTTTCTGCCACTTTATTAACAGCTACAATCAATTCCTGTATATCAATCGGCTTGAGAATATAGTAACTGGCAGATTTGTTCAGAGCCTGCAAAGAGTATTGAGAAAATGCAGTGATAAAAATTGTTTCGTATGAGAAATCTTTTGTTGCTTCCAACACATCAAAAGCATTTCCGAAAGGCATTTCTACATCAAGAAAAACAAGTTGTGGCTGTTTTTCCGCAATCAGAGGAACCGCTTCTTTAATATTTTCCGCTTCGCCCAAAATCTCAATCTGCGGACAGTATTTATTGAGATAGTTTCTTAAAACTTCTCTTGCAATCATTTCATCGTCTACAATTACAGCTCTTATTTTCATTTTTTCAGATTAAAATTGAGATTCAACCATTTATCAACTTGTAAGAAATTTTAACGAGTACTCCAGGTATATCTTTCTTATCAGTAATTGCACAATCAATATTCTTTTGATACAGATCATTCAGTAAAGCAATTCTCTCCAGAGTATTTTTCATGCCCCGACCTTTACGGTTTTTCTGATGTTCTGTTTTTTGCTTTTTGCTTTCTTCAATTCCGATGCCGTTGTCTTCTATCAATATATTGAGAAAATCATTATTTTTTTCAAACTTCAAACTTAAAAATCCTTTTTCTGTACGGTATCTTAAGCCGTGCCAGATTGCATTTTCAAGAAAAGGCTGCACCAACATCCCGGGAACTTTTAAACTTTGAGCCTTCAGGCTTTCATCAACTTCTATCTCATAATCGAATTTATCCACAAACCGGGTTTTCTCTAAAGACAAATAGTTGTGCAGTAAGTCTAATTCCTGCTGAAACGGAATAAAATCTTCCGTAGAATTCTCCATAACACCTCGCATCAGCTTTGAAAACCTCGTCAGATACTGATTAGCTTCCAGCTCATTATTGGTAGCAATAAAATGATTTACAGAATTCAAGCTGTTAAAGATAAAATGCGGATTCATCTCTCGGCGAAGCGACTGAAGGGCAATTTTTTTGTTTTTGATCTTTACTTTTTTAAGTGTTCTGAAAATAAAAATTATTAATCCAGATAGAACCAATAATGCCGCAATTAAACTGTAATTGAACATATTTTTCTTTCGGATTAGCTCATCTTTAAGCTTTTTTTCCTGTTCCAGCTGTTCAATCTTCATTTCAGTATCTTCCAGAATCTTTTCATCAACCAGACTTTTATCTTTAGAAACCAAATCGGGCAGTTTTACCAAAAAGTCACGATACAGATTTACTGAAGCATTAATATTCTGTGAAGTCTGATACAAGCTGTCGAGCTTCTTAACCGTTTTCTGTGCTTCCAAAGTATGACCTTTCTGTAAAGCAATTTCGTACGCATTTCTCAATAAAGCTATTGCTTCCTTAGGATCATTTTTCTTGATATAAATTTCGGCAAGCTCCTGAATCTGTTCAACTTTTTTCTGCGAGTTTTCTTTTACAAAATTTTCCATCAAAACCGATTTTTTTGCTTCAATGGCTTTATCAAAATTTTTAGTTTCAACATAAAAATCGGTTAGCTTTTGATTGATTGCCAAAGCCTGCTGTGGAGCCTCTTCCTTTGAAATCTTATACGCAGTATTGAGATTTTCTTCTGCTTTAGGAATGTTTTTATTTTCAATGTTGACCTCTGCCATCTGACTGTAACCTGCGGCAAGATCTTCTTTATTATTCTCTTTTTCGCTGATCACAAGATTACTCCGGATTGCTTCAGCCTTCTGTACAGAAGTAGGAGCCGAAATTCTGGAGACATCATTAGAGTTTATATTTCTGGCTGCCCTGGAATATCCGATTTTTGAAGCGGATTCATAATTGCTGAGTGCAGATTTCAGTTTATTTTGATTTTCCTGTGACTGTGCCAGTTTCCGGGTTACTTTCTCAAGATTTTTTCTGTCGTTGATCTTTTCGTAAATATTTTTAGATTTTAAAAAGTATTCTTCGCTCTTAGAATAGTTTCCGGCTTTAAAATATGATTCCCCAATATTATAATACGATTCAGCTTCTGCGGATTCATCTTTCGTCCTTACCGCCTTTTTCAGTTTAGATGTTTCAGCTACAACCTCCTTTGCCACATCATCCTGTGAATAAAGATTATTCGCAGAAAGTGTCAGCATGATTAAAAGAATTATTCGGAAACATTTCATAACACAAATATATACATATCTATATTTCCGAAAAAAAAATTCATCAAGTGAAAAGATGCTTTAACCAAGTCTGCCGCCGTAGAATAATGATCGTGGTTTGGCGGATCTGCGGGTAATGAAAAATTGATTACATAAGCATTAAAAAATACTTCTAGGATAATACAACCCAACTACCAAAAAAATAATAAAAGATAATAATATACTAGTTAATACCAAATTAATCAAACAACATTATAAAACAAAAAACAGCATCAAAATGATGCTGTTTTTGTTATTATTCTATTATCCTAAAAGTAGGGTTATTTATAAATTTGCTTTTACCCTCCGAAATTAGTTGTCCATCTATTTTTACATTTTGCCCCATCTTCATTGCTATTAATGCATCACTAAATTGCTCAGAACTTAAATTTACTCTTGCTTTGACAGCTTTATCTAAATCATCAATAAAATTAAATGTTACTTCTCCACTATTTCTTTTGTCAATATCAGGATTTGCTTCTGCTTTAGATATTTTACCAACAAAAGAACCTAATATTCCATCGTCTTTTGGAATATATTTTTCAATAATATATTCTAATGGCTGTATATAATCTTTAGTGAAGGTAATTTCACTTGGTAAATCATGAATTTTTTCAATATGATTTGTCCAACTTACACTTATATCTATTTGATCTTTTTCTCCATATTCACTTAGTTCAACTATAGATTCTAAAAAATTGACACTTATCTGATCTGCATTTACTTGTTCTTCTAAAAAATCATAATTTCCTATTTCGATATTTGATTTAACTTCATGTAGAGATTTAATAAACTTTTTAGTTATAGTTCTTGTTAAGCTTGTTTCTAATACTTCCTCTTCATTAAATAGGCTTAATTGAACAGCATTTTCTTCTCTTGATGAATTAATAAAGGGACAGACAATTGACGCAATAAAACTCCCTCTTTCTGTTTGCCCTAAATAACAAGAGTCAATAAATTGATTAGCTGATTTAGAATATAGTTTTTTATGATAAATTGACGGAGCTACTATATCACATGCGGTTGCATATAATGATTTTTTTTGCATTCTCTAAAAGATTAAACCCATCATGAAATGATATTAGTCCATTTTCTGTTCCTTCATTAACAACCCTAAAACGAATTATGTCAGATGGTGGGATAATTAAATCATTAATTACATATTCTATATTTCTATCTTGATAAGCAGATATTTTCTCCAAAATATTCTTTATAGAGGTTTTGTAATCAATAAAATTTCTATTTAATGGAATAACAATTTCAACAGGTTTGCCTTCATCTTTAAAAAATATTGCTAAATCATTTCTACGACTTTCAATTTTTTTAAAATTGTTATTCAATAAATATTTTTGCAAAATTGGAAAACCAATTTTCTCAGTTGCTATATCTAATATTTTATCTAAACTTTTCATATTAATTCTTGCTTAGAAGCCTGAAGCATTAAATCATAAATTGTATCTGGAGAAAATATATTAGTTAGAGGAATCTTTACTGTTACACTTGTTGTATTTTCTGTTTCGGGAAAACCATTTAAATTCAAATAATGACAACATTTTTTAATTATCAATTCATCATGAGAATGTTGAAGCCAATCTTCAGAATTCTCAGGAAGGCATAATATGACTAATAATCTTGGAGATGTCGAACGTAGTCTAAGATCATTATAATTTTTTATTGGTAATGGAAAAACAATTTCATTATTAACAATATTTGCTCCAGAAGTCGCTTTTAATTGCAGTTTTATTTCTGGAGAATGTAAAATAGATTCTGTAGACATATACCCATTGTATTTGATTGTTGCATCAACACTATCAGAATCCACTCTTGTAATTTCAGTAGAAAATTTCTTAGAGGCTGCTACTGAAAGTACATAAGCTAAATTCAATTCTTCTTTTATCTTATTTTCTGTTAACATTTGTTTGAGAATGGTTATTGAGGTTAAATATAGTAGAAATTTATAAATTAGACATATTGTATTAAAATTATCTGCCAATTAAGCTTGTTAAATAGATGTTTGTTGTTCTGTAAGTTGTATATATATCCTAAATTCAATTATTATGAAATCATTAAAAGAATTTATCGCAGAAAATTTAGAAAATGCAACTGTTCAAGAAAATACGGAATTAACTAACGAGAATCGAGAAGAAAATAATATCGAAAAGACTAATGAGAATAATGAAAATATTCTTAATAGTCAAGCTGATACTGCAAAGAATGATTAAAACAATAATACATGTATAGTCCTGTCGTTTTTACTTTTATCTTTGTCTACAGAAATATATCAATACTAAATAATTGAATAGGAAAACTGTTATAAATATCTATAAGTTGAAGAAATTATAATAAAGATATTATTGTTGGAAGTACAAAAGATAACATAAATAAAGTAACAAAATAGTAGTTATATTTTTTTAACCAAACAATATATCTTAATATGTTTCAAAATAACATCAAGAATAGAATAAAAATTATTACACGTCAAGTTCTGTCGTTCACATTCTCGTTCTTTGCTATAGATAAAAACTGATTAATTAAAATTTAGTATCTTTGCAACCTCTAATGTAATTTAGATTAATTCCAAATAAGGGTAAAATGACATATGTATTAATATTTTAATGCTTGTGGATAACTATTTGATATATATTTGTAATTATTAATTATAATATTAGTATGTGTAAATTAAATTTTTATTTTCATGGCTGCTGATCCTACATTAGGTGATAAGTCTGAAAACACATTTAAATCAGGTTGCTGCTTATTCGATAATAACTATCATAATTCCAGCATACATTGTTTTTACTATTCATGTTATCAATTATTAGGTCATTATCTACACGCTTTAGGTTACAATAAAGATCAAATTGAAGGGATTATTAATAATGGAAATTCTCACAATAATATCCTTACAGAAGTAAAAAAATGTTTAGCGAAAAACAAATATAACTATATTGAAATATTTGAAATTCTAGGGAAAATTAAGAAAGTAAGAATTAGTGCGGATTATAACATTCCAAAAGTAGGTGTTAAGGAAGCTACTAAAACAAAAGATAGAACAATATTATTCTTAAATGAATTTAATGCACTTATAAATGCAATCTAAAAATTTTATTAAAAACAAATTACAGGAATTAATCGAAAAATATAATAATATTTCGATTAAATACTATTTTGATAAATTTGATAATGATCATTTTTTAATCATTTCTCCATCAGAAGTATTAAATGACATAGTTAAAAATCATGCAATTTCAATTGATCTTGAATTTATGGATTTATTTCCAAGTGAATCTTTAAATTTTATATTGTCAGAAGAAGATGAATCATATGATGAATTGGTTTTTTCATATATTCCTAAGATTGATAGTGTTTCGTGTTTTAATGCTTCCACTATTAATGATATTTCAATTAAAGTAAAAGATAAAAAGCAAATTTTAAAAAATAAAGAGTTTAGAACATATTCATTAGAGTCATATTATTCAAATAATTGGATCAATTTTAAAACTTCTAATAAATCTGCGAATATTATTGAAGATGTTGATGATATATACGCAATAGCCTCATAATTATGAAAACAGAATTAAAAGATATATTCCTAATTAGTACAAAATTTAAAAGAGGGGATAAAATAAGCGATTTAGATAACAAAGAGGCTTTAATAAAAAATAATATAAAAATTAGTCATGCGATTAATGATACAAAAGATTTATTATTAGTTGAGTTCGATTATAATGTTAAAGTTTATAAAAATAAAAAAGATTTAAGATTCTATTATTCAGCAACATATATTGCAAATTTTAAAATATCCGATATTGATAAAGATGATGAGGAACTCCATAAATCTATTGATAGATTTTCTAATATTAATGCGGCTGCAATAATATATCCATTTGTTCGTGAAAATGCGGCAACTATTTCTTCAAAAGCTGGTATGACACCTTTTTTAGTTCCTGTAATGAATTTTATTAAAATGTACGAAGACAAAGTAGAAAATTAAGCATATGCTTACTTACATAACGCAAAACCCTCTAAAATAGAGGGTTTTGCGTTTTTCAGCCTTAAATCTTTTTTATATATTTGTATTATTAAAAATAAAATCATTCCGAAAAGGAATGTAAAATAAATCGTGCTAATTGCATTATTGTCAACCTAAAATTACCACACGAAGTAATTTTTTACTTCACCCATAGAAAAGACAAATAATGTATATAAGGTACGCCAGTTTTGGCGTGGCTTGTATCATTGTTTTTTAGGGTGTGGTAATCCTAAGGTTGACGTGGTACAATGTCCACGCTTTATTTTTTATGTTAAACCTTAAATTACCACACAATGAAATTTGAATTCTCTACATTCAAAGCAGTAGCATCATGTTCTATTTTGATGCTAACAAATCTCTCTTTATTAGGACAAACAAAATTTACTTTTGATGATGAAACACTAAAAAAGTTTGATTACCAGACTTTAACGCCTGTTGAATATAGACAAATAACTGATGGTTCAGAAAAAAGAAAGGCTTACATGATTTCAATTGATGAACAAATACCCATTTCCTCAGATGAATTAAAAGGTTATTTTAATGTTGTTTCAAATAAAATGGGTTTTCATGACAAAGATGTTTCGGGACATTTTCTTAAATATGAACTAAGTGAAGAAGTCATGAAATATTATGATCTTCCTGAAAGTAATGTATTGTTGGTAGAAAATGAAAATACCAAGAAACTTTATATAATGCAATCAAGTTTTCTTAAAAACATAAATAAGGAAAAAGAAGAAAAACAAAAATATGAAGCTGATAGAGAAACTGTAAATCGATTTATGCAATCACTCGGCTATAAACCGTATCAAATAGGTGAAAACCTGTATGTGAAGACCAAATATTATCGAATATGGTGTACTATGGCTACTCTTGAAGTCTTACAAAAAGATAAGGACTATTTGAAAAAGGTTGATAATTGGTATGAACAGCGAGAATCTATACGAAAACAAATTATAGCAACTATTCCCAAACTTGATCATTACATAAGATTATACAAAATACAAAAAAATAGAATGTCAAAGGCTGATATTTCTGCATGGACGGTACTTACAAAATCGGCTAATAGCTTAAATAAAAAACAGGTTGAGTTAACTGATAAGTTATGGGGGTTAATAGAATTATATGACACAACAAATGAATATAATAAATCTGCCGATGAATTTATCAACTATTTAAGTGCTTCTAAAGAAGTATTGGGATTGTAATGAAATAAAATCCGGCATTGCCGGATTTTCCTATTTGATTATTTTTGATGTAAATGCAACATTATTTTTATTCCATTTTTTAATAGAAGATAAAATAATTTCTGGATTAATATCTTCAATAAATTCGAAAAAAGTTTTTGTTTGATCTGTTGAAGAAGGTATCAAAATCAAGTGTTTGGGTTTTTCCAAGTTAGTAATACCAACAGATGTATAAGATTCAATAAATAACGAAAATTTTAACAATGGTAGAGATGGTATAGCATATTCTACTTCATATTTTAACTTACAACTATAAGCATCTAAATTTTGTACCAAATACTCTCCTTCATCTATTTTGCATGTTATCTTCTTCTTATTAAAACTTTCAATATATTCTTTTAAATTTTTGCTAATTTCTATACGTATATCTTCTTCTGTATAAATCATTGGTTTAAAATATGGAATAAATTTACCCAAAAATTTTAACAATTGAAATTTATAAATGAGAAATCGAAATTTTATGAATACTCTTGCTCTTTTAAAAAACAATAAAAATTTAGACATTAATCTTAATTTTAAAATTGTTTAATTAAATAATCAAGATGATCTTTTAATGTCGTAAATCAAAAGTTAAACAACTTCATGTATTAAGCTATCAGTTCCTCATAAGTAAGTCGTTCCTCAAATGCACAATATAAAGCAAAATTAAATCGATTACCTTCATCAAAATCTTTGGTGTTATATCTAAAGGAAAATTCATCACAATAAAGTTGTAAATGTTTTGGACTAACTGAATGATAAATACCAAGTATTCCGCGTTTTAGTAAACTCCAGAATCCTTCGATACTATTTGTGTGATAGTTATCTTTGACATATTGACCTCTAGTATGAGGTATGCGTTTATGTTCGTAATCTTTGTATACATCTGAATAACCTCTCCAACCATCACTAACCACAATAGAACCTCTTTTGACCATGTTTTTAATAATCGTTGTAAGAGTTTTCCCTTTTGTATTAGGAACAATTTCTGTAGATACTTTTCCATTACTAAGTAAACCAAATACAACAGCTTTTGTTTTAGTACTTCGACCCTGGGTATTTTCTACTCTTTTTTGCCATGATTTTTTATGATTTTTACCACCTATGTAAGTCTCATCCACTTGAGTGTCACCATCAAAACTTTTAACTTTTTCAGAACGTAATGAATGTCTAATCCTTGAAAGCATGAACCATGCAGTTTTTTGCGTTACACCAATATCTTTTGCAAGTTGATGGCTACTAATACCTTTTTTATGTGATGTGAAAATATAAATTGCATAGAACCATTTTCTAAGTGGAATCGCTGAATTTTCGAACATCGTTCCAATTTTTACATTAAAATTTATTCTACAATCCTTGCATTTATAGATACCATTGAATTCACCATTCTTTTTTAATCTGTAATGGTCAGGTCGTTCACTTAAACAATTGGTACATATTGGGTCGTTGTACCAAAGTAAGTCTTCCAAATATTCTCGACATTTCTGTTCTGTATTAAATGATTCCATCATGTTGATTAAAGAATCTGTAGGATCATCAAATCCAAGACGTAAAAATTTTGTTACTCTGTGAATTATCATATTTTATTAGTATATATAAATTTAATAAAAAAGATCGAGGCAGAACAATGCAGGGAAACAAATTTTTATGATTTTTATCTTGTTTTTAGTTTGATTTTCAGTTGGTTGTGACTGTTTACGTATTGAAATGTTGTTTAATTAATTTGGTATTAACTAGTATATTATTATCTAATAAAAATATGTACTAACTTTCTTAATAAAAAAATTCAATTGGTGATGTCTTACAACAGATGGAGTTTATGATCTTGATTATTATAATTTTGATGGTATAAATGATATTATGCTTTATCCTCGTATAAAAAACCCTTCGGTATACAATAAGATTATGTTGCTGACTTTTATTTTTAATAAGAGACTCAAAAATATGAAAACAAAGCTTAACTAAATACCATCGCTAATTTGGAGATTCGTAAAGACTCTCTAAAACTCAAAATAATTTTCTGAAACCTAATGAAGTAGTTCCATGCAGCCAAATAATTTAGCCAAGAAAATAATAACACTATCTCAAAAAAAAGAGAAACCCAGCAGTTTCTCTTTTCTTTTTATCCAAATTTTTTCTTTCTTAACCAAAAGAATAATCCTCCTAATAATGCAATAATGGCTAAAGGCAGAAGCAAATTCAGGTACTGCCATTTTGAGCGTTCTTCGCTTATTCTGTGGCGATCCAAAAGACGTTCTTCAATGTTGCGGTTTCTGAGATCCATAATATTGCTGTCATCCAAAAGATAATCCAGTGCATTTCTGAGGAATTGCTCGTTGCCAAACTGCTCATCAGTCAGCATATCAACACCTAAAGGCAAAGGCTGGCCTTTGATGACCTTATTTCTTCCCACATCACCATCTGCAATGACGATCATTTTGTTTTCAGGACTTGAAGCCTTAAAGCCTGGATAAGATTTTCTTTCTATCCTTGAAGCATACGCAGAACTGAATTTTCCTTCCAGAGCAACAGCGAAAATTTTTGGTGTACTTGGTTTTTCCATTTGTCCTAGGCTGTCTACACTGGCAATTTCTTTCAGCTCCACATAGTTTGGAACCTGCTTCAGCAATGTTCTTTCACTAGATTCAAACAATACATGGGTTTTAAATTTCTTTCCGCCCAAAGTATCAATGGAAGTCGGAAATTCCAGTTTTACCGGATTGATATTTTTAGTGATTGGATGCTCCTGCTCTGCGATTCCCAAAGGAAAATACGGCCATGGAAGGCTTGTATATTGTGCATTCCCTCCTACTTCACCGGTTACGAGTTTCAGGAGTGCATATTTCTTTACATCCTTTACCAGTGCAGAATTGATTCTAAGACCATAATTAAAGAAAAAATCGGTCATATTAATATCAACCGGAAAAGGCATTACTTTTTTAGATCTTGTCAAAGTATCCATTTCAGCATTTACCGCATCAATCATCCAAAGTGTTTTACCGCCATTCATGATGTATTGATCCAGAATTACTTTTTCATTATCAGTGAATGCTTTTCTGGGTTTCGCGATCACCAGTGCGCTCATTTTTTTCAGCAAAGGAAGATCTGCCATCGTGAGCTCAACGTTATTCTGCGGAACTACAGGACCAGCATCATAATTTTCCAGTGCAAGCTGCATAAATCCTTCAAATTCTCGGGGACCCAGCTCATCCTGATTCACCAGAATGCCTACTTTTTTTCTTTTATCTTCCGCAATAGATTTGATATTGGAAACCAGATTATATTCAAGATTTTCAATAGATTTCCTAAGCTGTTCATCGGCATTGATGTTTGCCTGCTCTACCACCAGAGGAATAGAAACGCCTCTCTGGTTGTATTTTACCACAGCATAAGGAAACAAACGGATCTGAGTTACTTTACCGTCTTTCACATCCGGAAGAATGGAAGGCTGCATTCCCATTGCCATCAAAGTATCCTGAGACATTTTGGTTTTAATAGGATCTATAAATTTAAAATCAATTTTAGGATTTATTTTTCTGAATTCTTCCAGCATAAATTTGGTTTCGTTCTGCAGCTGCTTGAAGCTTGCAGGGAAATCGCCCTCCAAATATACCTCAACAGTTAAAGGTTTTTTTATAGATTCCAGAACTTTTACGGTGCTTTCAGAAAGCGTGTATCTTTTTTCTTTGGTTAAATCTAAACGGATTCCGGAAAACATCATGATTACTACCAATGGTAAAATAATGATAAGCAAAATTCCGAACGGAGATTTCAGGTTGATCTTCTTCATATTCTTACTTCTTTTTGGTGATAAAATGATTAGATAATGCTAAACTCAAACCGATGATGAAAATAAAATAGGCAACATCTCTGAAGTCTATCAATCCTCTGGTAAATCCTAAGAAATGCTGATAAAAGCCTAAATTCTGTAAAATAAAATCTGCCCCTCCCAACAATTTATAACTCGCCAACTGCTCAATTCCGAAATACATGATAAAGCACATAAAAACGCCTAACAAATAAGCCATAATCTGATTCTGTGAAAGCGACGATGCCAAAATACCTACTCCTGCAAATGCCGCAATGAGCATAATGAGACCAAAGTAACTGCCAAAAGTCATTCCCATATCAATATTTCCTTCCGGAACACCCAGAACAAAAACAGTGTAAAAATAGATCAGTGATGGGATAAGGCAAAGGATGCCCACAATCCAAACAGAAAAAAACTTACCAGATACCAGATCAGACACTTTCACAGGCTGTGAAAAAAGCCAGTTTAAAGTTCCTGTCTGCTGTTCTTCCGCAAAAGTTTTCATAGACAATGCAGGAATGATAAACATCAAAAGCCATGGAACCAAAACGAAGTAGCTTTGCAGTGAAGCAAGTCCGATGTCAAAAATATTAGAATCATTTTCGAAAAAAAACAAAAACAATGTTGTGATGAGACTAAATGCCGCAATGATTACCCATGCGCTCCAGTTGCCGAAGTAACTCCAAAGTTCTTTTTTAAGTATTGCAATCATAGTTTTTAATTTGCAGTAAGCAATATGCTATAAGCAGCAGGCAAAGCTTACCTTTTATTGCCTTTAGCCTAAAGCTATTATTATTTTTTCTTTTTCTTATTCACCAATTTCACCGTCATCATGATCAAAAATACCAGAACGAAAAATCCGGTAATTAATTGCCACCAATATTCAATAACTGAAGATTTTAATATAACTGTAAAAACAACAAGGAATAAAATAAATGTAGCAATTTCATTCGCCTGTCTCAGTTTCAGATTAGCTGTTTTCAGAGCATTTCCGTTGAGTTTTACCAGCTGCTTAACTTTTTGCCAGCACCAGTAATGATAAGCGGCAAGGCCGATTAAAAAGGTGAGTTTGAGATGGAACCATGGAGTTTTCATCAATCCGAAATTTAGAAAAATCAAAATCATTCCGCAGACTGCCATAATAATCCCTGCAGGAACTGTGATAATGTTCCAAAGTCTTCGAGCCATAAAAGTATACTGCTCTCTGAGGATCTGTTTTTTTTCATCATGGAATGTATCAGTATCTTTGTAATACACAAAAATTCTTACGAGATAAAAAATTCCCGCAAAATAGCTTACCATAAAAATAATGTGTAATGCTTTGATGATGGTATACAGCATCCTTTTAATTTGTCTGCAAAGATAATGATTTTGCAGATGATGTATTTAAAAATTACCTTTTAATAGCAACGCTGTCTGTTTTTTTACCTTTATCATATTTCTTAATCATTTCCAGCTTTCCGTTTTCATCATAATATTTCCAGTCACCGTAGTAATACCAGTGTCTTCCGTTTTCTGTAACATCCAGCCGGGACTGACCTTTTTCCATTATTCTGCCATTAGGATGAAATATTTTGGTCTTGGTAACTCCGTTTATGGTTTTATCCTTCTGATAAAGCTGATGATTGTAGAAGGTTTTCCATACACCCGTTTTTTCTCCATTTTTATACTTTCCTGAGGCAACCATTTCACCGTCATTAACGGGATATTTTTCAACCCATTTCCCATGTCTTTGTTAAGCATGTCCGGAATTATCAATATACTGATTGACAGATTTGTTACAAGATGAGAGAAAGATCAAGATTAAGATAACAATATTATTTTTCATCGTAAATATTTATGTAAATATAAATACAATAAATATATTCTACAAATGTAGAATAATAAAGTGTAAAAAACAGCAGTTATTTTCAAACTACTGAATATTATGTATTGCAATATTATTTGATTTCTAAGCTGAAGGTATTTAACTACTCTAGCTTACTTTTCAATAAAAAACTTTACATTTTCTATGGGTCTTCCGAGCATGGCTACAGAACCTTTAATGATTATAGGCCGCTGAATAAGAGACGGGTTTTCACATAAAATATGAAGCCATTCTTCTTCTGAAATATCCTTACCCGCAAATTTCTCAAGATAAAGCTTCTCTTCTTTTCTGATAATATGGGAAACCGGCTGATTAAGTTTTTTAAGAACTGTTTTGAGTTCCAAAACGCTTAGAGGATCTTCCATAATATTAATGATTTCAAACTGAACCCCATTTTCATCCAGATATTCCAAAATAGCGTTGGATTTTGAACAGTTTCCGTTATGCAAGACCTTTATCATGTTAAATTTTTACTGATTAGAATAAACCGTTGAGTTCCGCATCAATTTTCTCAAGAATAAATCCAAAATCTTCAGGTTTTTCCACAAAATCCAGATCGTCTACTTCAATCACGAGAAGCTTTCCTTCTGTATAGCCGTCGATCCACTTTTCGTATTTCTGATTTAGTTTAGATAAATATTCTATGCTGATGGAGGCTTCGTACTCTCTTCCTCTCTTGTAAATTTTCTTTACCAGATTTGGAACATCAGACTTCAAATAAATAAGCAAATCGGGTGCCGAAACAAAAGTTTTCATCAGATCAAAAAGCGAAGCATAATTTTTGAAATCTCTGTCTGAAAGAAGTTTCATATCATTAAGATTTTCCGCAAAAATGTGAGCATCCTCATAAATTGTACGATCCTGAATAATATTTTTGCCGCTATCTCTTATTTCCTTTACCTGGCGAAATCTGCTTCCAAGAAAATAAATCTGAAGTGCAAAACTCCACTTGCTCATATCGGCATAAAAGTCTTCCAGATAAGGATTATGATCTACATCTTCAAACTGCGCATCCCAGCCGTAATGTTTGGCAAGCATGGTTGTAAGTGTCGTTTTTCCGGCTCCGATGTTTCCTGTGACAGCAATGTGCATATTTATTTGAGAGTTTTTGTTTAAATACCGAAAGATTCTACGTTGGCAATTTCTTCTATGATTTTTAAAATATCCCCTTTTTCAGCTTTTTCCTTTTCCAGCTTTTCTATCTCTTCTTCAAGTTCCTGTTTAGTTTTTTCAAGTTCTTCCAAAGATTTCTGCGGCTTTGCTTTACGTAAATTTTCAAGGCTGTAAAGATAGAGTTTGTTGCCTTTTATTTCAAAATATGCCAGTGAGTTTTTATCCACAATCTGTGTTTCGGGATCTTCAAATAACTTTAAAAGCTCCTTGCCCTGAATATATCTGAAAACGGCAGTTTTTGTGATGACCAGAATATTTTCATTTTCACGGCAAAATCTCTTGGCTTTTTCTACCGGAGCTTCAAAAAGCTTTTCAAATTTCAGATTAAAAACCCTGAATGTATTTTTAGATAAAATATAGAGCCTGTTTTCAAAAACAAGCAGATCAATGATCTCATCCATATTTACCGTATAAGGATAAGAATTGATGGTAATATCATTGCGGAAATTATACTGAAGCAGTCTTTTGGTGCTTTCATCAATCAGCCAGACCTGCTGCAGATCTTCTGCATAGGCGTGTTTAATAAAGCCAAACTTCTGCTTAAAGTCAAGTCTCTGAATTTCATTGAGATTCTGATCTACAAATTTCATTTCCTGAGCATTCTCCGAAAATAAAGCTATACTCAGTGGATTTTGTACTCCCTGAACTTTAAACGGAACAGTGAGCATCATTTTGCCCATCTGCCTTCCTAAAGAATCATATTTTGTGAAACTGAAATCTTTATTTTTATATAAATACAGATTTCCGTAGTCATCGGCAAACATATCTCTGGTTTCCTTAAGCTTCAAACTGTCAAAAGGAAGGACTTTCTGCGCCGATACGGTACAAAACAGAAATACGAAAAAAAATTGTAATAATCTCAAATCTTCTTTACTAAGATAGCGTTCCTAAGGAACGCTACCAATTTACATTATTTTACTTTAATGCCGAAAAATTATAATGGTGTTTTCAACTATTTGATCATTACCTCATAAATTTTCGACCAGTTTTTCCCGGTAATCAGCATATTATCTCCTTTAAAAGCAATCCCGTTCAAAACATGTTCACTGTTATCGTCTGTGTAAGGCTGTGCAATTTTAGAAAAGTCAAATCTCCCCACCACCTCTCCGTTTGCCGGATTGATTTTTAATATGATCGGTTTGTGCCACACATTAGCATAAATATGTCCTTTGTAGTATTCAAGCTCGTTAAGCTGGTCATAGACGCTTGTATTTCCTGCTACCGAAATATATCTTACCATTTTGGAAGGATCGTTTACATCAAGAAAATAAAGGTTTTTGGTTCCGTCTGAGGCAATGAGGTTTTTTCCGTCATACGTAAGACCCCAACCCTGATTCATCATACTTGTATAAGGAAATTCAGACTTAAGGCTTAATGAATTTTTATCGTATACCAACCCTTTCTTGTTTTCCCAAGTCAGCTGAAAAATTTTATCGCCGGCAATTGTACTTCCTTCAGAAAAAACATCGTCCGGCTGTTTGGTTTGTTTTACAGGAATTGTATCACCCAGTTTATAGGCAATTAATCTTGACGATCCGTACTGACCTTCACTTTCATAGATCAAATTTCCGTCATATTGAAATCCCTGAACAAAATTTGAAGGATCATGAGGATATTCGGCAACAATTTCATAATTGACAGCTTTTTCAGGAGTTTTGCTGTAAACATTGATGGTTGCATCCTGGTATAAATTTTCTCCCCTTTTGGTTTTGATGTTAAAAGTTACCGCATTATCACCTAATGTAAAATATTCAGGATCAATGATAAGACTTTTTGATTCTTTTTCGCCAAAACTTATGGTAATGCTTTCTGCATTTTCAAGAACTTCGTCAGGAAGATCAAGTTTATCACCAAAATGATAACCTTTCTGCTCCATTCCATTGTTGTAATCTGCCAGAGAAGACAATATCTTATCATTATTATTACATGAAACGATTAGCAATAATGCCGCAAAACCTGCTATTATTTTATTTTTCATTATAATTCCTAAAATTTTTCCAAAAATAGCAAAATTTATAACGCTCTGCTAATTGTTTCTTTGGTTTGATCTATTCTACACTATAAAACAATACTGTTTTGTGGGGCAATAGGAGGAGGAAGGTTGTCTTCATCAAGCATATCTCTCATATCAATTTCTATCGTTCTGCTGATCTGCGTAATCGGGACATCATTCGGACTTCCCTCAAACGGGTTTACAGAAGCCTCTCCTACGCTATCTAACGTGTGAAAACACCAGGTAACCAATAGTGAAAACGGAATATTGAACCAAAGTGTATAATGTTCCAATAAAGTTCCGTCTCCCATTTTATCAAATTCTTTTACCAGTCCGTAAGGTACAAATATGATAAAAAGATGCAGAAGATAAGTGGTGATAGATGAGAAATTTCTTGGATAGGGAAAGTTTTTTATCCTTTCTGCTTTTCCCTGATCATCTGTAAACTTCACCAGTTGCTGATTGATCTGTGTCCACTGAAAATCATTAATCTCTCCGCCGGTATAAGCTTCCGAAAGCGCTCTGCTCTGGATTGCCATCAACTGCGTTGCACGGTTTTTTTTGCTTAAAACATACTGCAGCTCTTTTTCAGGAAGATATTTCCTAAGCTCATGTTCTATTTTAAACTTCTTTTCCTCAATTTCATATTTTCTTGCATACTCTTCAAACTGAGCCAAGTTTACTTTCTCCCAATCCCTATGTTCTCTCAGCTGAAAACGAAGTGCCGTAAGCCATGCATAATGCCGCTCAAACATCATTTTTACTTTAGCCGGATTTTTGGCTGATAATGCATCTCTAAGGATGTATGCGAAACTTCTGCTGTCATTGATGATTGACCCATAAATCTGTCTTGCTTCCCAAAGTCTGCTGTAACTTGCATTATTTTTAAATCCTACAATAAAAGCTACCGCTGTTCCCATAATGGCAATAGGCTGCCAAGGAAACGACAGAAAAGTAAGTCCCAAATAATAAAGTATAGTAGGAACTGCCGCCCAAAGCGAAAGAACAAAAATACTTCTCTTCGTCCAGACAATGAATTCTATTGCACTAAATTTTTTTCCTGAATGCATATACTTATTAATTAATTTTTAGTAAAAGAAATATTATTGTAAAATCCTATCTGTACCTGTCCCCGGTTTCTATTTTCCTGAATCTGATTCATATACCCTGCCTCAATCCGCATGTTTTTATTTATAACAAATCCTACAGCTCCGTAGACACGGTTTCTGTCAAAAACAGGACTGTCCAAATGGAGAAAAAATTCATTGTATGCTGAAGCGTACCAAGTTTTCGGAAGCATTTCTTTATTATTGATCGGAATATTTAATCCTAAAAAATACCGGAAACGCATTCTGAAATCATCCTGTAAAAAACGTTCTTCAAGGCGGTAACGGTGCTGAACGAAAAACCTCCCGAATTTTTGTCTTGTAATATACTGCTGGAAAATTCTGTGTTCAATATTTTCGGATTTCTCACCTCTGATATAAGGCTGACTTAATATAAAGGCATAACCTAACAATATATTATTATTGTTTTCTGTAAGATCATAACCAATCCCGGTTCTGATGAGCAATTGTTCCAAATCTGCCCCTGCATCAAAGTTCCTGTACTGGATTTCGTTATGAAAATTAAACTTTTCACTGATTTTATTGTTTCCGAAATACATATACCAAGCTCCTAAATCACTATTTTGAGCAATAGCAGCAGTTCCCAGAGCACACATCAACACAAATATCGATTTCTTAAAAAATATCATAGCTTATTATTTACATTACCTATCAATCAGCACAAAACTAATTATAATTATTTATTAAAAGAAACATGCGCTCTTCAATATTTTAATACAAAAACGGCAGAACAGATCTGCCGTCTTATCATTACTAAGGATGCTGCTGCTTTTCAGGATCATCATAGTTGACCATCCAGTTTATTCCAAATTTATCTGTAAACATTCCGAAATAAGCACCCCAAAATGTATCAGCCATTGGCATTGTGATATTTCCGCCCTCAGAAAGACCATTGAACAACTGATCTGCTCCATCTCTTGTTCCCGCATTTATTGAAATTGCGTAATTATTACCTTCTTTAAACTGAGAAGCCCATTCTCCTCCTGTGTCACTTCCCATTAACATTGTTTCATTAGAAATAGGAAGGCAAACGTGCATGATTTTATTTTTCTCTTCTTCAGGCATTTCTTTACCTTCCATAGGCGGCATATCGCCAAAAGTTCCCATATAAGGAATTTCTCCTCCAAAGACTGACTGATAAAATTCAAAAGCCTGTCTGCAATTTCCATTAAATGTAAGATATACGTTTACTGTTGCCATAATTTACTTGATATTGGTTGTATAATGATGATTAATTATTAGTTTATTTATTATTAATTAGCCTTTATAAAAATGACCTATCTGTGCTGATCAATGAGAATCATATTTCCGTCTGGATCTTTAAGGTAGATATGTTCGGGACCTGATGAATTTTCGTCGGCTTCTTTTTCCAGCACAACGTCATGATGCTTTAAGTGCCTCTGAATCTCTCTTACATCGTCAAACGACTCCAAATTCTGAGCATTCTGATCCCATCCCGGGTTGAAAGTCAGCATATTTCCATCAAACATTGCCTGAAAAAGACCAATTAAGGTATTTTCATTTTTCATGATAAGATAATTATGTTCCATACTGCCGCCCATAGCATTAAAACCTAGTTTTTCGTAAAATTCTTTGGATTTAGCCAAATCTTTTACACTTAAACTGATAGAGAAAGCTCCTAATTTCATTATTTTATTTTTTATTGATTTTAATTTTTAATTAGACGATTTTGTATTTTCAATCGTGTACTTTGAATTGCTTATGGAGATTCAGTTTATAAGATAATCAGAAATTTTTAAGTTTTGTTTTAAAATCTAAACTTCCGTCATAACTTTTCCAGTTACCTGTAAGTTCAATAGAAGGATTTTCAATCTTTTCTGTCTTTTTATTCCATTTAAAATGGTATACAAACTTACCCGAAAAAATACCGGAATGTTTTCCCTTGCTTTCTTCAGCTAATTCATAATCACCATATACAAATCCGTCTTTCTTACCATCTTTATACTTAATAATGGTAAATTTCCCTTCAAACTTTGCATAATTATTATCAACAAGAGAATATCCCGAAACAAAATATTCCTGATCATTTTTCTTATTCTGCTCAGAAATATTTATTTTAAGCTTAATTTTCTGATTGTCATTGCCTATCGTTCCTATGTAAGGGTTGGAATTATTGAGCCAGACACTGGAAATATTTGGCATCTGCGAAAGCAGAAAATAAGGCATGAATAATAAGAGAAATAAAAATTTTTTCATAAAGTTTTGTTTTATTCAATAAACCGGATATTAAACTCCGAACTGGCTCAAATGATGGTTAAGATGTTTTGCAAACATATTATTCCACTCTTGAGAGGTAAGTTTACCGAAAGAAAAAGATTCTTTTCCATCAAAAGCTGAAGCTCCCAATTGCTGAGTTTTCTGAATAAAACCAATCAATCTCTTTTTTTCTTCGTCAAAATTTTTTCTTTCTTTTATTAAAAACTGTGGTGCAGTAGGAGAATCTTTAGGATAAGATTTCTCTCCAACAACTTTGGGTTTCACAAATGTTTTGAGGATAAACTTGGCTATTGCGCCTGGCTTTTTATGCTTTTCAGGCTCATACACCATCTCATAGGTTACAGAGCAGTGAGCCAGCATTTGGTCGACTGTCATTCTACCCCACAAACCATGGGTATCTTCTACTAAATTATTGATTCTATTGATATAATTCTGAGCATCTTTCGGGTCAAATACGTTTTCCATAATGGTTTATTCTTTTAAACAAATATATCAGTTTTTTTTGTGGTGTGAAATATCAGGATAAAATACTGCAATCAAAATCGGATACAAAAACAGAGCAGAATAATTTCTGCTCTGTTTGTTTAAATTATTTAATTAAGGATTATTTTTTAATAGCCTTAATGGTTTGCTTAGTACCGTCATTCATATTAAGAACAACAAGATAAACTCCTGCATTCAATTCTCTTAAATGAAGAATATTATCCGGTTTTTCAAATGTTTTCACCAATCTTCCGGCAATATCCGTCACAGCAATAGATTTGACATTTTTAATGTCTGAAATATTTAAGACATCAACAAACGGATTTGGATAAGCTTGGATTTTATTTCTATCTAAAGAATTCTCTACGGTTGACAATGTAGAAGTTATTGAGAAATTATCAATAAAGAAATCATTATCTGCGGTATCATCAACGGTTCCGTCAGTAGCATAAATTGCAAACTTTGTCTGAGCTGTAGCTCCGGTTCCAGTATACGTAAATGTTGTAGAGACATTCGGAATATTCGTAGATTCATTCCAAGAGTGGATAGATGTCCAGGTAGCTCCATTATTTGTTGACATAAGAACTTCAATTTTATCGTCAGAACCTAACGTTCCTGAATTAGTTGTGTTCCAAACTGTCATAGCATAGTCAAACTTAAGCGTATATGTTCCGCCTGATAAATTAAACGTAGGTGTAATAAGCCAACCTGTTGTATTGGTGCTGTATAAATTGATTTTTGCAGCTCCGGTACTTCCTACGTTTGCAAAACCATCAGCAACCCAATATGATGTATTCCCTGAAGGTCCCGCTGCAACAGAACCTCCGGATCCCTGACTCCAGCAAGCTGTATTGATGGATGAGAAATCATTGGTATAAGTTGGAGTAATAGGTGCACACTGGGTCGTAAAAATTCTTACGGAACAGTTAGCCGAAATTACTCCTCCTGTATAAGCATTTACTGTGTAATAATACGTCGTACTATAAGCCAACGGTGTATTAAAAGTGTATGTTGTCAGGTTACCCAAGTCTGCATTATTCACTATATCTGATCCTCCTGAAGTAGTTCCTACCGTAATTCTGTATCCTGTAGCTCCACTCATGGCATTCCATGTAATTGTTGGTGTAAGGGAAGTTCCGCTTACTCCGTTTGCTGGAGCAGTGACTGCAGGACAAAAGTTTTGGGTCGTAAACATTGCCATTGGTGACCAAGAACTTTTATTGGTTGTACTGCATAACGATCTTACCCAGATATAATACTGAGTTGAGGAGTTAAGTGATGAAAGATTTACACTTGTTGAAGTTGCTGTACCTGTTGCCGTTGTAGTTGCTGTAGGTGCAGTATTGCTGGTAGAAAGATAATATTCATATCCATTTGCAGGAGCTGAAGCAGGAGCCGTCCATGAAACTGTTGCCGCAAAAGGTGTTATAGCGCTTGATGTAAGAGCAGAGGGTTCTACACAGGTAGGGTTTACCTCAATGATAATATCATCCACATACAAATTAAACATATTTGCATCAGAATAAACATTAAATCCGAAATAATAAACTCCGGTTGATGCAGGAGTAAATGTATAAAAATCAGTCTGCGGTGTCAATATATTTACAATACTGGAATAATCATGTATTGTGGTGTTTTGTGAAGCCGAATTAGCTGCTGTACCATAAGTAACTTTCAGTTTTTCAACGTAAGTTGAACTATTGTTCCCGTAAGTATATTTAATTCTATATACTGTACCTGCAGTAAGATTAATTCCATTGGTAAAGAACCATGCGTTGGCAGCATTTTGAAAGTTGTACTTATAGGTAAGCGTTTTATTCGTAAAACCATTTCCCGGATTGTTTTCGATGATCCAGTTGTTACCAGAGCCAGCATTCACAGTCAATGTACAGTTTGGCATTGCAGGAACAGCAGCACTTTCAAAATCCTGTATATAAGGCACATTTGATGCAATACAGTTTGTAACAAAACAAACATTCACCCAGTTACTGGCAGTTGTTGCCGTGCATTTTGATCGAATCCAAACACAATAATTACTGCCCGGTGTAAGCGATGTGATAGTAACTGTAGGAGTTGTTACATTCAACAATGGTGCAGTAGCAGCCGTAGGAACAACGCCTGTATTTGAATAAAACACATCATATCCGGAGGACGGAACTGTGGAAGGGGCTGTCCAGGAAACGGTAACACTTGTTGGAGTAACTCCTGATGCTGTGAGCGAAGTAGGAGCAATACATGAAGGCGGCGGGGTTACAGTAAGTTTATAATCATGCACCTCGCCGTAACCTGCTGTATCGCAAGATGTAGGAGCGGTATTCCATCTGTCTGCCACTCTCATTCGGTAGTTTCCGGGAGTAACTGCTGAAGGGATATTGATGGTTCCGTTTGTAATCATGGTTGTTCCGCTATTGCCCGAACCAATCAATTCTGAAGTTTCATCAAAATTTCCGTCATTATTAAAGTCGACGTAAATCCTTATATATTGATTTGCATAATCATGCGTAACCTCAAAACTGTAAGGAATTGTCGGTGACAAAGTTATCGTTTGGGTTGCAAAAAAATCACCGTATGTTCCTGCAGAACATCCGGTTCCTAAATGTGTGAAACCCGCAGTAGGGATTTTAAAGTCATTAATTTGATCTCCACCGTCACAACCACTGGCGTAGTTTGGTGTACAATATGTCTGTGCACTCATCCAAATGGCGGAAAAAAGCACAAACAAAAGATAAGTTTTCTTCATGTTTACAAGTTTTTGAATTTAATGATTAAAAGTAAAAAATAAATACCATATCAACAAACAATATCATATTTTTTTAAACAAAACCTAAAGAATATAAATTTACATAAACAATATGAAACAAAGAAGGTGATCTGAATAGACCACCTTCTCATTAATTTAACATTTAAAAATTATTTTTTAATAGCTTTTAAAGTTTGTTTAGTACCGTCGTCCATATTAAGTACCACTAGATACATCCCTGAATTTAGTTCACTTAACTGAAGAGTAGCTGTAGGTTTATCAAAAGATTTAACCACTCTTCCTGCAATATCAATAACAGAGATTGATTTCACATTCTTGATATCTGAAATGTTTAATACATCAGAGAATGGGTTTGGATAAATCTTGATAGATTTCTCTTTAATTAAGATTTCACCTGTCCCAAGTGCAGCAGATAATTCAGCAAATGATAAGAAACCTGTATAATCAGCAGATGCTAATGCAGTTGTAGACTGTGTTGTATTAGGCGTACCAGCAACATAAGTACCTGTAGTGCCGAATAAACTATCATACACTCCACCTGCAGTTGGTGCAATTACCGGGAAGTAAGTACTTGTAATTGCATTATCTCCCAATCTCACATTAATTGTTGAGAAAGTACCAGATACTAAAGGCGCTTCCCATCTTCTTGTAGAAGATAGATTTTGGATTGTAGCAGATGCTGTTCCTGAATTAGTGTCAAATGCTTCTGCTTTCATATTTGTTACCGATGTAGTTACAGGAGCTAACCAAATAGGAGCATAAGTTGCTTTTCCTACTGGATAAAGTATATAATTAGTAGCCGTATTTGCATTTGCAATTGTTCTCGCAAAAGGTCCTGCAATATATGCAGTACTTGATCCGCCTGATAAAGTCCCCGCAGCTGTAGCAGTTCCTAATGTTAATAAATTAGCTGAAGTTGTATTTACTTTTCCTGCCGTAAGTGTTAAAGTTCCACTTACCGACAATGGCACATTTAATGTTACTCCACCTGTGCTTGTATTATTAATAGTGAAACTAGTTAAATTAGCAGTAGGAGATGCAGCTAAATTTCTGAAAATACCACTTCCCGAAATATTTTGTGGTTGTGTAACTGCAGCAACAGTCCCATTCAAAAAAGTTGCTAAAGCTAAAGTAGATGTTGACGTAATAGTCCCATTATTTACAACATTGCCACCAACATAGTATACATTGGATAACGGAGCAAATTCAGAAGCATTAGCAACAATTAAGTTTCCAGTAATTCCGAACGAATATGTTGAAGTAACAAGCCTGTTTGTTCCCGCCAAAGTATTTAGTTCTAAATTACCAAAAGATATTCTGCCAGAAGAAGAATAAGTGTTAATTCTATAGCCGTTAGTAGCATTACCTCCAGCATCTGTCGAAATTCCATTTCCAAACTTTAATGTGTGAGAAGCTGGAATATTTACATTTTCAGAATTACTATATGTAAATGTATTACTTGCTGTTGAATTTGCATGCGGATCCACAATTGTGAAAGTTCCTCCTGTCCAATTAATATTGTTAGTACTTAATAAAACAATTGAAGTTGAAGAAGCTACTGAATTTGCAGCGACACCGCCATCATTACCATCTACAATAATATCACCTCCAGATTGGTTAAATGTAGATCCAGACACACTACTAATATTTCCATTTACATTCAATGTCCCACCGGAAACCGTTAGTGTACCATTGTTTGTTAATGTGTTATTTTTAAGGGTACAACCTACCGTTAAATCACCTGAAGCACTTACTAAAGTTCCTCCTGTATTAATAGTAATATTTCTAGACACATTACCTGCTGAGTTTACAGTCACTGTAGTACCCGCTGCAATTTGCACTATATCTGTACAAGATGGCACTGTTCCTTTGTTCCAGGTAGAACCAGAACTCCAATTACCGTTTGTTACAGATACAAAAGCAATATCAGAAGATGCGATACCTAAATAGTATGTATCAGCTAAATTAGCCAGTGGAACAGCTGTTCTTTGTGCATTCACATAAGTAGTTCCTGCCTGATGTGTTCCTGAAGCTGGAGCCGAAGCCAGTGTGATTCTACTGTTTCCGTTAGCAGCCTGATAAATATTCTGTCCGTTAATTGCCATATTATAAGTAGGTGTTCCGGTAATCCCTGACTGAGAAATAACCCAGTTAGATCTTGCCTGTGTATCTACGGTATATGCTCCGTCTACAATATTTACAGCATTTGTTCCTGCAACGTCATTATATTGTACAGCAATTCTTCCGCCTGTTGTTGAAGCTGCTGTTTGGTTTAAGTAAAGATTTCTTGCAACAAGAGCAGTTGAGGTTCCTGCAGCAAAAGGATAAACACCAGCTGAGGTACCTGATGGTGTCGTACCCGAAACAATACTTGCCCCTCCTGTTGTAGTAGACCACCATCTTGCAAAAGTACTACCTGTGCTAAAACCACCTGCGCTATAAGATAAAGAACCTGTAGAAGCAGTTGAAGTTCCTAGAATAAAAGTATTAGCACCTGTATTTACAAAACCTGTTGTCAATGCTAATGTTCCTGAAACAGTCCCTGTATTCGTACCGCTCAATAACGAATTCGCATTCGCAAAAGTAACACCTGTTGATGAACTATTGTTAATTGTAATTGAATTGAAATTAGCCGTAGAACTTGCAGTAACAATATTATTTCTAAATACACCGGTTCCTGAAATAGTTTGAGGTGTAGTAGAAGCAGAAGCAGTTGAGTTTTTAAAATCCTGGAAACTCAAAACAGAAGCAGTATGAGTAAATGTCCCGTTATTGGTAAGATTACCTGCAATACTTATTCCAAAAGTTGGCATTCTGAATTCTCCATTTGCATTAATAGTTAATGTATTAATACCAATCGTTGTTGAAGAATTTGACACATATCTGTTTGTTCCTAAAGCTCCGTCTATTATTACATTATTGAAATAGATTTTACTTCCTGCATTATTCCAGATAAATCCTCCGGCAGCTGAAGCAGTTGCGGTTGTTCCTCCTGCATCTGTAGAAGATCCATCACCAAACTTTAAAGTCCAGCCAACTGTATTATCAATAGCAACTCCACCGGAATAAGAAAATGCGAATGAACTGGTGCTGTTAGCAGCATGCGGATCTACAACAGTCATCGTTCCGCCACTAAGTGTTACATTTCCTGTAGCTATATTCACAAGATGTGTACCCGAAGCTACACTTGTTGCAGTAGTGCCAGCATCGTTTCCATCTACATTAATATTTCCTCCCGTTTGGGCAAAAGTAGAACCTGATACATTATTAATATTACCATTTACTGATAAAATTCCTCCCGATACTGATAAAGTACCACCGTTATTTACATAATTGTTTTTATTGGTACAGCCAACGGTAATAGAACCTCCTGTAACAGCTAAAGCCCCTCCTGAATTAATAATTACATTATTTGGCGTTGCAGCTGTAGAAGAAGATACAGTTACTGTATGCCCCGGAAGAATACCTACATTTACACAAGAAGGCACTACTCCGCCCACCCATGTACTTGCGCTTTCCCATGGACCTGATTGTGCAGATTCTATAGGAGCTTCTGATGTAATCGAAGCCAATCTATATGTTGCGGCTATGTTTGCAGCGGGTACTGCGCCTCTTTGCCCCATGGGCTGGTTTGTACCTGCCTGTGCAGTACCTGCTAAAGCTCCGTTATTTAATATCGTAACATTTGGAGTAATAGCCGTAAATGTTCCCTGACCTTGAATTGCAATAGTATGTGTTGCGGAAGAAGCATATCCTGCCGAAGTTGTTACCATCCAGTTAGCATTTGTCTGTCTGTCATAAGTCAGTGAACCATCAGTTATTGGGGTTATCGAAGAAGTACCAACACCCCCATTAAACTTAACCGCCATTTGACCTACAGCCGTTAAAGCCGCTGTAGCTCTATGAAAATGATTTATATTGTAAGAACCTGCAGCACCTGTTACAAAAGGATAAGTACCCGCGCCTGCAGTTGGGATCGTTGAAGCTGCGATAGTTGTTCCAGAGCCAGCGGTTCCATACCATCTGCTAAATGTAGAACCTGAACTGAATCCTCCTGCGGTGTAGCTTAAAGTTCCTACACTTGTACCAGAAATACCAAGCACAAAAGTATTAGAGCCCGTATTAACAACACCATTTGTAAAAGTTAATGTCCCTGAAACAGTACCTGTATTTGTGCCATTTAATAATGAATTGGCATCAGCAAAAGTAATGCCGCCTGCGCTAGTATTATTGATGGTTAAATTTGTAAAATTTGCAGTTGGAGAAGCAGCTAAGTTTCTAAAAACTCCATTCCCTGAAATTGTTTGAGCATTTGTTGATGCAGAAACAGTTAAAGATGTAGATGAAGCGGATATAGCATCTGCAAAAAACACTGTTCCTAAGCTAGTAAAAGTACCATTATTTATAATATTACCAGCAAAATAGCTAGCTCCATTTGTAGTACTAGTTCCGGAATTCCTAAATTCTGCCCCTGTATTTATGGTTAAGTCTCCAGTGATGACCGTATTTCTAAAACTTCCATTTACCAAAAAAAATCTGTTTGTTCCTCCAGTAACGGTTTCTAATACTACATTTCTAAATTTAAAAATGCCTGTTCCATTCCAACTATAGAATGCAAAGCCGTTGGCTCCCCCATTGTCTGTAGAGATTCCATCACCAAATCTAAAAGTATGTGTTCCGGTAGCGGCAGTAGAACCTGCTGTTGGTATTGTACACTGAAAAGTGTCTGTTGTAGTATAATGTGGATCTACAATAGTAAATGTACCTCCAGATAAATTTATATCCGTGTTAGCTGTTGGCGAAAAATTAACTATAAATGTTCCAGAAGCAACACTTCCTGTAGCCAAACCTGCATTATTTCCATCTACGGAAATATTACCTCCACTTTGAGTTAACTTTCCTCCTGTAGTAAGATTAAAATTTCCATTGACAATTACATTTCCTCCAGAAACGGTTAAAGTTCCACCAAAAAGTGCTAAGGTTGAATCAAATGTCCCCGCATTACTTACTGTAAGTGTATTTGCTGCAACAGTTAAACTTCCAGAATTAATAGTAAGCTGTCTGACTGAAGCATTACTTGGAAGTGTTAATGCAGCATTGTTTTGGATAACAAAATTGTCTGCATTACTAATGCTAGTTGGTGATGTGCCTGTACCATCCGTAGCAGTTCCCCAACTGCTTACAGCCGTAAAATCCGTCGCCGAGGCTTTGGAATAATACGTGGTTTGTGCCTTCATTGCTGCGAAACTGCAGGACAACGAGAGCAAAAGATAAGCCTTTTTCATATTCAGTTAAATTAAAATTAGAGGGTGAAATTAATAAATATTTATAATATAAATCAAAAAAAGTCATAATATTTTAAATATATTATGTTAAAAAGGTATAATAAATTAAATATTCATTAAACAAACATTTAATTATTTTATAAACTTAAACATTATTAAAATTCGTAAGATTATGATTTTCAACCTTTTAAAATGAAAAATATTTTTACAATCCTAAACACAACTTTTATCAAAAAGATAATTTATTAGAATTCTAAATAAAAAAAAGTGACTTAAGGCCACTTTAAATTTTTTTTAATTAATTCAGATAAAATTCATATTTATTTAACAGCTGAATTTCTTTTATCAGCTCTCCGTTAAGATTTACGGATTGTTTCATAGACTGTAATTCAATCTGTGAGTCATCTTCTATATTTTTAATATAAAATTTGATTTTTTGCGAACCCTGATTTTTTTCTAAAACTCTGCGAAAAAAATTGAGATCTTCAGGACGGAAATCCATTACATCCATTACCAGAGAAATACTTTTTGCATACCGTTCAAATGCTTCCTGAAGCTCTATCACATCCACCACATTTACAAATACCCGCCCGTCTTTTACCTGAGCAAATTTTATTTTTAAAATCACAAAACGCTGTACTTCGAGTTTTTCTTTCAATTTCATATAATCCCGGTCTCCCAGCCTGAAAGAATATGATCCAGAGTAATCCTCCAATGTAAGAAAAGCTACTTTTTCACCACTTCGGAAGCCGTCTTTTACAACGTATTCTGTAATCAAACCCGCTACAGTATATTCTTTTCCTCCGCCACCATTTTCTCGCTCTTTTTGTATGGTCTTCCAGTCTTTTTTCTTTTCTTCAAATAATTCCTCCTGCTTATTGGCAAAAGCCTGTTCTTTGTATGCATCTACCTCGTCAAGATTCAAAAAACCAAATACTCCTTTAGGTTCAGCTTTTTTAACGATTTCTTCTATAATTTCTTCTTCACCTGTTAAGATTTCATCCGAAACTATTTCTATCAGGTCAGCTACATCTTCCGGGGTATCCTGCTCAAGAATCGGCACCTCATCAATGACAGCTTTTACATCATCACCTTTTTCAAGTACTGCTTTTTTCGAAAGCTCTCCCTGTATAAACTGAAACTGAAATTTAAATTCATCCAGCGGATGTGCAGAAAGGTAAAACCCTATAATTTCTTTTTCTTTATTTAATTTATGCATGTTCGGCCATTCAGGGCATGGCAGCAACTTAGGCTGTTCAATCTGAACTTCTTCAGCAAAATCGGCAAAAAGAGAATTTTCCATTTCATTCTTAGTTTCCTGGAAACTTTGCCCATAACGGATGAGTCTTTCAAGATTAGTTCTTCCGGACATATCAATATCAAAATACTGTCCTCGGTGATAAGAATCCAACTCATCAAAGGCACCCGCCAACACCAAACTTTCAGCTACTCTTTTATTCATCTGAGACGGCAGGATTCTTTCAAAAAAATCATAAATATTTTTAAATCTTCCATTTTCTCTTTCTTTCGTAATAGCTTCACTCGGACCCTCGCCAATTCCTTTAATCGCACCCAGACCAAAACGAATCTGCCCTTTTTCGTTTACTGAAAATTTATATTGGGATTCATTCACGTCCGGTCCCAGAACATCCACGCCAATACTTTTACAATCTTCCATAAACATGGTAATAGAATCTGTATTGTTGATGTTGTTACTCATCACACTTGCCATATATTCCGCAGGATAATTGGCTTTAAGATATGCTGTCTGATAGGCAATCAATGCGTAACAGGTAGAGTGAGATTTATTAAAGGCGTATTCAGCAAACGCCTTCCAGTCATTCCAGATTTTTTCTAATCTTTCTTCGTTGAGGTTATTTTTTCTTCCGCCTTCTATAAATTTAGGATACATTTTATTCAGAACATCAATCTGCTTTTTACCCATTGCTTTTCTCAGCGTATCGGCTTCACCTTTGGTGAAATTTGCCAGTTTTTGGGACAAAAGCATTACCTGCTCCTGATAAACGGTAATTCCGTAAGTTTCCTTTAAATATTCTTCAGTTTCCGGTAAATCATAAACAATCTCCTCAATACCGTGTTTTCTGTTAATAAAATTAGGAATGTACTTTATAGGTCCGGGACGATATAATGCGTTCATGGCAATAAGATCAGCAAAAACCGTAGGCTTTAGCTCTCTCATATATTTCTGCATTCCGGGACTTTCATACTGGAAAATTCCGACTGTTCTTCCTTCTTTAAATAACTGATAGGTTTTGATATCGTCCAAAGGAATCTCATCCGGATTAATGTCAATTCCGTGTCTCGCTTTTACAAGTTTTAACGCATCTTTTATAATCGTTAAAGTTCTCAGCCCCAAAAAGTCCATTTTCAGAAGACCGGCACTTTCCGCTACTGAGTTGTCAAACTGAGAAACGAGGATATCTGCATCTTTTGCAGCAATTGTCACGGGAACAAGATTGCTCACATCTTCCGGTGTAATGATGACTCCACATGCATGGATTCCGGTATTCCTGATACAACCTTCCATTTTTTTCGCACTCGCCAAAACATCGTGACGGGGATCGTGAGGACTGTCTAAAACAAGTCTCATTTCATCCACGAGCTGCTGCTCTTCAGGTTTCAGTTTATCATATTTTGATAAAGCTTTGGCAATATTCATTCCCGGACTTGGAGGAATCAGCTTTGCAATATTATTCGTATCAGGAATTGGCACATCCAGTACCCTTCCTGCATCTTTAATGGCAGATTTTCCACCTAAAACAGAGTACGTAATAATCTGTGCTACCTGGCTTTGTCCGTATTTATCAATTACCCATTTAATAATTCGGTCTCTACCTTCATCATCAAAGTCAATATCAATGTCGGGCATAGAAACCCTTTCAGGATTCAGAAATCTCTCGAAAAGGAGGTCATACTTAATTGGGTCTACATTAGTAATTCCGATACAGTAAGCTACCGCAGAACCTGCTGCAGAACCACGGCCCGGACCTACCCAAACCCCCATCTTTCTTGCCTCGTTGCAGAAATCCTGAACAATAAGGAAATAACCAGGATAGCCTGTATTGGCAATAACTTCGAGCTCAAAATCCAGACGTTCTTTTATTTCGTCCGTAATTCCTGTGTCTACATATCTTTTTCTGGCTCCTTCGTAGGTCAAATGCGTTAAGTAAGCCATTTCACCCCGTTTGCCACCGTCAATTTCATCTTCCGGATGAATAAACTCCTGCGGAATATCAAATTTCGGAAGAAGAACGTCTCTTTTTAATGTATAAGGTTTAAATTTCGCCGTAAACTCTTCATAGGCATCAAATGCATCAGGATAAGCCAGAAAAGCTTCTTTTATTTCGTCTGAATTTTTGATATAATATTCTCCTGTTGCCAAACCTCTTCTCTTTCCAAAACCCTTCCCAACAGGCGTTGTCAGTTTTTCACCATCTTTAATGCAGCTTACAATATCCTGAATATTGGCATCGTCTTTATTGGTGTAAAAAGTTTCGTTCTGAGCTAATATTTTAACATTATATTTATCTGCAAAATGCAGCAGAACATCATTCAAATGCTCTTCTTCAGGCAATTTATGATTTTGGATCTGAACATAAAAATCATCACCAAAAGTATCTTTCCACCATCTGAAAAGCTCTTCACCTTTCTGCTCACCGGTGTTTAAAATCGCATCAGGAATATCTCCGTTAATTCCTGAGGTTAAGGCTATTAATCCTTCTTTATATTCAGCAATCAATTCGCGACTGATACGAGGAACGCCAAAGTAAAAACCTTTTAAAAATCCTATACTGGAAAGTTTTGCCAGATTTTTATATCCGTTAAAATCTTTTGCCAGCAAAACAACCTGCGTTCTACGGTCAGGATCGTCTTTTGTAAACTGTTTTTGCTCATACCGGTCTGAAATATAGAACTCGCAGCCTACTACCGGAATCAAAGGTTCAGAAATGGGTTCAGGCTCATTAAACTCAATTCCGTTTTCTTCTGCTTCCTGCTTTTTGGCTAAATATTCTTTATGCTTTTTCGCTCTGTCACCATTGGCGGCTTCTACTGCCGAGACAAACTTAAAAGCTCCCATCATATTTCCCAGATCGACCATTCCGACTGCAGGAAACTGATCATCCGCAGCTTTTTTGATCAAATCATTAATACTGGAAGTCGCCGATAAAGTGGAAAAAACACTGTGATTATCAAAATTGAAATATTTGCCGAGATCAATCTCATCAATACTTCCGAAATCTTTCTGTTTTTTCTTATTATTAAAATCTGCAACCTGCCTTCTGATCACAATATTGAAAGGCTTAACCGGGTCAGGATGAAGTGCCTTAAAATAAGAAAGCTGATCTTCAGAGATTTTCAGAACTTCAGCAGGAATCACACCGATTCTCATCATTTCAAAGAATACCTGTGCTGTGGCGTTTACATCGGCTGCCGCGTTGTGGGCTTCATCAAATTTATGACCGTATAATTTTTCGTATAATTCTTCCAATTTTGGAGATTTATACTTCCCTCCTTTTCCTCCTCCAAGCTGACAATATTCGGTTCCCAAAACCATGGTATCTGCTTTTGGCTTATCCTGAAGATTGTCTTTTATATTCTTGCGGAAAAATTCTGCTCCTACAATATTATAATCAAATTCCACATTGTGTCCTGAAACCACCCTTACCTTATGGAGAACTTCAGCAAATTCATTCAGAACTTCCTCAAGATCACGACCTTCTTCATTGGCAATTTTCGTAGTAATCCCGTGAATTCTGGCTGCGTTGAAAGGAATGTCATATCCTTCCGGCTTTATGATATAATCCTGATTTTCAACTAATGTTCCATCATCATCATGCAGCTGCCATGCAATCTGAACCATTCTGGGCCAGTTGTCTGAATCTGAAAGCGGAGCGTTGAAATTCTTTGGTAATCCTGTTGTTTCGGTATCAAAAACTAAATACATGTAATTTTCTTAGCTTTTTATTTAAAAAAGAATGTAAAGTTAGGGTAATTTTTTAGTTATAACAAAATATGCGTTGACGGTAATGCTTAAAATTCAGTCAAAAAAAATCCTCTTACCAAAAGGAAGAGGATAATATTTCAATTAAAAAAAATCACTATGCTTTTTTAGTTACCAGGGAATATATTTTTTTTCCTGTTGTGATAATCAATAGTGCAATCAAGCCACCTGCCAAGCCGAAAATAATTTGCTTCAGCATTTCATTCCAAGTCGGCAATGCGTGATGCAGATAATCAATATTATGGTCAAAAACTCCACCTGCAACCAAAATCAGCGCAAGAGTTCCAACGACTCCCAAAGCCTTAATCACCCAAGGAAGCGCATTTACCAGCAAATGCCCAAACTTCCCCATCAAACCTTTATCATTACTTTTTTTGATCAATTTAAAACCGGCATCATCCATTCTCACAATTAATGCTACAATACCATAAACTCCGACAGTAGCAATAATTGAAACCACAGAAACAGTAACAATTTCTACCAGCAAAGGATCAAACTGTGATTTAAGACTTTCATATCCGGTCTTTGCAGCTGCAAGAGCAATAATCACAATCTCCAGAGAAAGAATAAAATCAGTAGTTACCGCAGATTTTACTTTAGTTTTTTCTGCCACTTCGCCATCTTCCACAATCTCATCAGATTCTTCAATTACCTCATGTCCTTTTTTTTGTCTGTGAAACAAAAATTCAACAATTTTCTCTACTCCTTCATAAGCTAGATAAAATCCACCTATGATTAAAATAATATTAATCGCCGGAGAATACAGCCACTCCAAAAGAAAGACAACAGGAACAATAATAAGCTTATTGATGAAAGAGCCTTTCATAATTTTCATCAACACCGGAATTTCTCTGGATGAAAGAAAACCTGTTGCTTTCTCTGCATTCACTGCCAGATCATCTCCCAATATTCCTGCTGTTTTTTGGGTTGCCAACTTACTGGTAACTGCTACATCATCCATCAAAGCAGCAATATCATCCAATATCGCAAAAAAACCTGATGCCATATTTTAATAAATTTTTAATCTTTGTTAAGTGATGCAAAAGTATATATTTTTCAGTATATAAATATATGACAGGATAGATTTATTTTTCTGAAACCATTTTTCAGATCGCAATAGATTCATTTTTCTCCTTACCTTTACGGTATGAAAAAACTGATTACGAAATACCCTGTTTTTGTTCTAGGATTAATTGGTTTTATTCTTAATTCTTGTAACACTAAATTCCGGGTTTGGGTGGGAAACGATAGTCAGAAAATCTACAATTTGAAATATGGCGAACATAAACGTCAGAAAATGGATGTTTTTTTACCCGCAGAATATCCGAAACATGCTCCGGTAGTCCTTATTTTACATGGCGGTGCATGGAAGTACGGACGGAAAGAGCACATGATTAAAATTCAGAAGCTCCTTTTTGAAAACAATATCCCGAGTATTAATATTAATTACAGACTTGTTTCAAAAAACATTAGTTATCGACAGCAACTGGATGACATACAATCAGCCATTGAAAAGTTTAATTCGCTTTCTGAAAAAGCAGAACTTAATCCCGATAATTACATCATTCTTGGAGAAAGTGCAGGCGGACATCTGGCTCTTCTCTACGGATATAAAAACCCCGACAAAATAAAAAAAATCATCTCACTCAGCGGTCCAACAGATTTTTATACGGACGAATATCTAAAATCTTTTTATTCGCGATACACATCAGGAACCGTACAAAAAATGGTGGGAACAAAATTTAACCGGAAAAATCTTTCCGAAGAATTTAAGACAGCGAGCCCGATTGCCAATGTCAGTAATGTTCCTACGCTGCTGTTTCAGGGTAATCATGACTTTTTGGTAAATTACAGACAAGGTTTAGCATTAGATTCTGTGCTTACCGAAAAAAACATTCCGCATCAATTGGTTTTTATGGATAAAACGGGACACGCTCCAAGATTTTTTAACCGAAAAAAAAGAGACAGCATCATTTATCCTGCAATTTTGGAATGGATAAAAAAATAACCTGCAAATGCAGGCTATTCTATTTATATTAATCTTCTTTATCAATCAATTCATCCAATCTTTCATCTTCCAGTTTAGGATCTCCTTTTGGTGCTCCAAAAACAAATTTAAGAATTACCGGAACAGTAGTAATCAATACAATCACAATAATGATAAATTCAAGCTTATCTTTCAGGTCTATTCCAAATTGTGCTCTAAACAGTTCGTTCAAATAATGTCCTGCAAAAATCAGGATAAAAGACCATAAGATACCGCCAATTACATTATCTCTTACAAATTGTTTTCTATCCATCTGTACAATTCCTGCAACAATTGGCATAAAAGTTCTTACAACCGGTAAAAATCTTGCCATGATAATTGCTAAAGCTCCGTTTTTCTCAAAGAAATCATGTGCCTGATACAAATATTTTTTCTTGAAAAGCATTGTATCTTTCTTGTTATACAAAGCAGGACCTGTTTTGCGTCCAAACCAATATCCTACCTGATTTCCGACAATGGCAGCAATTGCAACAGCTGTTGCCAGTAATGTAGTATCTAAAAAATCACTACCGGTAGAACCGAAAGTCTCTCTGATGATTTCTACCGCATAAATCCCTGAAACAAAAAGCAGTGAATCTCCCGGAAGGAAAAACCCCACAAACAAACCTGTTTCAGCAAAAACAATAAATAAAATCAGCCAAAACCCACCCATTTTAATATAGAGTTCCGGGTTTAATAAATCTTTCCAGCTATTGATATCTTCCATATGTAATGATAAGTAGCAAAAATAAGCTTAATCCTTTTGAAAAGGAAATTTATTAGCACTTTTTAACGAAAATTCTGATATGACATTTACAAGTCTAAATCATCACCTGAGACGGCAGTTCCATCTGCCATCAAAAATGCTTTCAGAAACGGAGTCAGGTTACCGTTCATCACTGCATCTACATCTGAAGTTTCATATCCTGACCGCACATCTTTTACCAATTTATAAGGATGCATCACGTAATTTCTGATCTGGCTTCCCCATTCTATTTTCATTTTGTTGGCTTCTATTTCATTTCGGGCTTTCATTCTTTCTTCCAGTTCCATTTCGTATAATCTGGAACGAAGCAACTGCATCGCTTTTTCTTTATTCTGAAGCTGAGAACGGGATTCGGAGTTTTCAATAATAATTCCTGTTGGAGCATGGCGAAGACGAACCGCAGTTTCAACTTTGTTTACATTCTGCCCTCCTGCTCCAGAACTTCGCATCGTTTCAAAAGAAATATCCGCAGGGTTGATATTGATTTCTATAGTATCATCTACCAAAGGATAAACATATACCGAAACAAAACTTGTGTGACGTTTGGCATTGGAATCAAACGGAGAAATTCTTACCAAACGATGCACTCCGTTTTCACCTCTTAAATATCCGAAAGCAAACTCACCTTCTATTTCAAGTGTCACCGTTTTCACTCCGGCAACATCACCTTCCTGAAAGTTGAGTTCACGAATCTTATAGCCCTGCTTTTCCGCCCACATTGTATACATTCTCATCAGCATTGAAGCCCAGTCGCAACTTTCGGTTCCTCCGGCTCCTGCTGTAATCTGAAGTACTGCAGAAAGCTCGTCCCCTTCGTTAGAAAGCATGTTTTTAAACTCAAGATCTTCAATTTTTTCCAAAAGTGCGGGAAAAGTTTCGTCCAGTTCTTTTTCCGAATCGGGATCTTCCTTGGCAAATTCCATCAAAACCTGCAGATCCTCAAACTGTGTATTGATTTCTTCATAATCTTCCACCCACTTTTTCTTAGAACGTAGTTGTTTCAGAAAAGCTTCAGCAGTTTTCGGATTATCCCAAAATTCAGGAGCAGCGGTTTTTTCATCATCATTTGAGATTTCTATCTTTTTTTTGTCAATCTGTAAATATCTGTGAAGATCTTCAATTCTTGACTGTACTTCTTTTATCTGGTCGTTATTGATCACGATTCTATAATTTTGGCAAAAATACGGATAAATTTAAGAGTGAAAATAAGTAAACCAGAAAGTATAATTCTAATTTTCAGCTTTACTTTTTCCTAAAATCTGTAATTTATTGATTATTAAATTTAAACAAAAATCCTTTCAAATTACTCTGAAAGGATTTCTTAAAAGAAAGAACATAAATTATCTTGCGATATTTACTGCTCTTGTTTCTCTGATAACGGTAACTTTCACCTGTCCCGGATACGTCAGTTCATTTTGAATTTTCTCTGAAATATCGTAAGACAATTGAGAGGCAACCTCATCATTTACTTTCCCGCTTTCCACCATCACTCTCAGTTCTCTACCTGCCTGAATTGCGTATGCTGAAGAAACTCCGTCAAAACTTAATGCTGCAGATTCCAAATCTTTTAATCTTTGAATATAAGATTCTAAAACCTGACGTCTTGCTCCCGGTCTCGCTCCTGAAATAGCATCCGCAACCTGAATAATTGGTGACAATAGAGAGGTCATTTCAACCTCATCGTGGTGAGCTCCTATTGCATTTACGACTTCAGCATTCTCACCAAACTTCTCAGCCCACTGCATACCTAGAAGTGCGTGCGGAAGCTCAGATTCCTGTTCAGGAACTTTTCCTATATCATGTAAAAGACCTGCTCTTTTGGCTAATTTTACATTTAAACCTAATTCGGCAGCCATTGTTGCCGCGATATTTGCCACCTCTCTTGAGTGCTGTAATAGATTCTGTCCGTATGATGAACGGTATTTCATTCTACCCACAATTTTAACTAATTCAGGATGCAAACCGTGGATTCCTAAATCAATAATCGTTCTTTTACCAACCTCAATAATTTCCTCTTCAATCTGCTTTCTGGTTTTCTCTACAACTTCTTCAATTCTTGCCGGGTGAATTCTTCCGTCTGTAACCAGTCTGTGAAGGGAAAGTCTGGCAATTTCTCTTCTTACAGGATCAAAACATGATAGAAGAATGGCTTCCGGTGTGTCATCAACAATAATTTCAACTCCTGTTACAGATTCCAAAGCACGGATGTTTCTACCTTCTCTACCGATGATTCGTCCTTTTACTTCATCAGATTCTATGTTGAATACAGAAACCGAATTTTCAATTGCCTGTTCTGTCCCGATTCTCTGGATTGTCTGAATGACAATTTTTCTCGCTTCGCTTTTTGCATTAAGCTGAGCTTCCTCCATAATGCTCTGAACATGAGCCTGAGCTCTGGTTTTTGCTTCGGCCCTCATGGTTTCTACCAATTCTGCTTTGGCTTCCTCTGCGGTATAATTGGAGATTTTCTCCAGCATTTCAACCTTTTTGGCAGTTGCAGAGTCAAGATCCTGCTGTTTTTTATCTAAAATCTCATTCTTTTTTGCATAATCAGCAATTTGTCTGTCAAGATCTTTTTCAAGTTTTCCGGTTTTGCTTAGCTCATCATTAAGCTTATTTTCCTTGTCTTTGATTCTTTTTTCTGCCTCCTGCATTTTCTTTTCTCTAGCCTGAATATCTGCATCGTGCTGAGACTTAAGCTCCAAAAATTTCTCTTTTGCCTGAAGATGCTTTTCTTTCTTTATGGATTCTGCCTGTACTGTGGCTTTTTCCAATAAGTTATCTGCATTTTTCTTTGCATCGTCTATAATAAATTTTGCCTTGGTATTGAGCGAGCTTTTAGAGAAAAACATCCCTGCTGCAGCTCCTATCACCAGACAAATAACGCCTATAATAATAGCGGTTGCTGTCATAATATATATTGAGTTTTAATTGTCTTACTATCTTTTATATTATTAAAAAAATGATACTGAAAATATTATCATTATAACCTGTAATAATTTCGGTTATCTCTTTTAACAATAATCCATAAAAAAACCTACAGCAATCCAGTGATTTAGAGTAAACTCCTAATCAACACGATTTGAACTGATTTCCACTGTCTGTAATCCGGACGGACCGGCACGCCATTCAATGGACATTTGTTCGGTAATTGTTTAGCGTTGAGTTTACCTTTAATGTGTTAGAATTACTGTAGGCAGATTTTCCCGGAAATTATTTTCCGAACTCTTCCAACGACTGATTAATTTTCATTAATCTTTCGGTGGAAGATTTTATATTTTTCTCATGATTCAGAGCAACAACTTCTGCATTGGTTCCCAGTTTAAGGGCACACATCGCCAAAGCATCCTGTTTATCTCTTACATCAAAATTCTGTTCAAAATCTTTAATCATATTTTCGATTTGCTTCCCCACTTTACGCAAAGTTTCTTCCTCGGCTGCGGGCACATTCAGAGGATATATTCTTCCTGCAATATTGATGGTTATTCTCCTTACCTCCATTATAATCCGCTGTTTTGAAGCTGCGCAATACAAAAGTCTACTTCTTTTACCAATCTGTTGATATGGTTTTTCATGAGTCTGTTGTGCTCAGGATTTCCTGATATTGCTGAATACAATTTTATATTTTTCTGTTCTTCTGCTAAAACCTGATTTTTCTTTCTTTCCTCTTCATATTTCTTCTTCAGCGCTTGATGCTCCGTACTAAGATCAGAGAATTTATCAGACAGACTTTGATAACTTTTTTGAAGATTCAAAATCTTTTTTTCCAGTTCTGAAAATTGAGTTTCTAATTCTTGAAGCATTTCAGGCTTTTATTCTAACTAATAGCAAAAATAGGAAAATATTACCATCAACAAAAATAAATATCTCTATATTTTGACAAAAACAAAAACGGAGATGCCATTCACCTCCGTTTTATATTAATTTTCTGTTATTTTTTATTCAAACTTAAGTACAAACATGATTGCTCTAGTCTGTAAAGTAGAAATTGCTGCAGACCAATAAGGCGGCGTTGTAGGATTATCTGCCACCATTTCGTTATTCATAAAGAAGGTACCTCTGATTGCAGGAGTCAGCTTAAATTTATTAAAATAAAACTGAATACCCATTTCTGCAGACCAGGCAAAGTTGTGAGTTGTAGATCTGAAAGTCTGCTGCAAATTATCATCCTGAGAATCTGAATTTGACTGCAAATTCACAATATAGTTTACACCGGCTGCAACATAAGGTCTGGAATTGTACCATCTGTCACCATGGAACTCGAGAAGAACTGGAACATCTACCAATGTAGACTTTATATCTCTTATTCTGTCTTTATCCTGAAGTGCGATAGGAATAAACGGAGCATTAGTCAAACTTCCGTCTCTGTAAATATCATTGCTTTGAGTATTAAAAGTCAATTGTCTCTGAGCAAACTGCAAACCCGGCTCCAATCTTACATCCAGATAATCATTTAATCTGAATTTTGCAATGAGACCCGCCCCGAAACTGTAGCTTTCTGTAGATCTTACCAAATTATGATTCTCAAACATCCCGTATCTGGGATCAAGAACAATGCGGTAATCCAGCCTGTTTCCGTTCAAATAAAAACCCCAGCTGAAGGTCTGCTGGTCAAAATCTTCCAGTCTGTCCATCCTGTTACGGGTTCTAAATTGAGCATCTGCAAAAATTGCAATATTTACTGAGGCTAAAACCAGAGCTTTTAATAGAAATTTATTCATAGGTTATTTTGTTGCTTTATAAATTGTGGCTATACCTAAACTTAGCTTTTTATATTCTACATTTTTAAATCCTGTATCTATAAGAATTTGTTTCATTTTTTCTCCATACGGAAAAACATTCACAGAATCCGGAAGGTAAGTATATGCCCTGTTATCTTTAGACACCAATCTGCCGATTGCCGGCAATATATTTTTAAAATAAAACATATAAAATGGCGCTAAAAAGCCTTCTACTTTAGAAAACTCAAGAATATAAACACTTTTATTTTCTTTTACCACTCTTCTTAACTCTGCCAAACCCTTGGTAAGGTTTTCAAAATTTCTCACACCAAAAGCTACGGAAACTGCATCAAATCTGTTATCTTCAAAAGGTAAATTTTCCGCATCACCTTTTTGCATGGAAATTTTGCCGTCTAAATTAAGTTTTTTTATTTTAATAACGCCAACATTTAACATTTGTTGCGATAAATCTAATCCTACAACTTTTGCATCCGTCCCTTTTTCTACGGCAATTGCTAAATCTCCGGTTCCGGTAGCCACATCCAAAACTTCTTTCGGATTGTCTTGCTTCATCCATTTTACCAAAATATTTCTCCACAACACATCTACTTTCATAGACAGAACGTGATTGAGCAAATCATATTTGGGTGCAATATTGTCGAACATATCCTCTACCTGACTTTTTTTGCTGGAGTCAGAATTGTAGGGCGTAACTTGTGTAGTATCTTTTGTCAAAACTTAAAACTTAAAACTTATAATATTCTTTGTAATAATTGAGATAATCCTGCTTACGGAAAATCTTGGATCTGGACTCTACCTTCTGAATATTTTTAATCAGCTGATCATAATCTTCATCAATATTGTAATAAAAATCTTCTGTATACAGCTTATTAAAATGCCTTGCTCCGCCAAAATATGGTTTTCCGTCTATCATGGTTTTATCCAATGCCAAAAGTAATGAATCTTTTTTAAGATTGTAGCCATAATATTGATCATTAATGTAATAATCTTTATGAGCGATATTGATGAGCCCGCGAATCTTGTTTACATCAAAGGCAGAATCATAAAGTATTTTTTTGTTCTGATCAAAAACTTTAATGGAGTTTTTGCCTTTCTGCAAATCTACCTGAACGTACTGACCGCCGGAGATTATGTTTTCTTTACCGTTATTTATTCTGAAATAAAATGTATCCGGAGTAGGATTATCTACAAGGTAATAATTTTTTTTTGCCAGAAAGAAATAATAGATTGCAAAAGCACCTATAAATACCAGAATTGCAACAAGTAAGCCTTTTAAGGAAGGGTTGTTTTTCATATATTGTCTGAAACAATTTTTGCAAATTTAATAATATTTTTAATTCTTTCTTATTAATATTAATTATTAACTTTGCATCTTTAAAAAATTATACAAACGAATGCCGAATACAATCATTATAGGTTCCGGATCTTATCTTCCGAACAGAGTTATCGGAAGAGATTTTTTCTTAGATTCAGAGTTCTATACAGAAGATGGGCTGAAGATTGACAAGCCTGCTGAAGAAACCATTTCGAAATTTGTAGAAATTACGGAAATAGAAAACAGAAGATTTATTGAAGACGATCTTTCTAACTCAAAAATCGGATATGAAGCAGCTAAAATAGCTTTGGAAGATGCGAATATTGATGGTGAAGATTTGGATTATATCATTTATGCAAGCAACTTTGGTGAAGTAACTGCAGAAGGAGTTGCCAACTTCATGCCCAATATGGCGGCAAGAGTAAAAAATCATTTAGGAATAAAAAACAGGAAATGCATCACTTATGACATGATTTTCGGCTGTCCTGGATGGGTTGAATCTATGATACTGGCTGATCAGCTGATCAAGGCAAAAGCGGCAAAAACAATTTTGGTAGTAGGTTCGGAAACATTGAGCCGTGTAACAGATCCTTACGACCGGAATAAAATGATATTTGCAGACGGGGCGGGTGCTGTTGTTGTGCAGGCTACAGAAGAGGAAAATGTTGGAATCATTGCTCATAATACAATATGTGACAATGGTCCTGAGCTTGAATATCTCAGAAACGGCTGTTCTCTGAATAAAGACTTTAATGACGGCAAAGTATACATCAGAATGATGGGAAGAAAAATTTATGAATACGCCCTGAAAAATGTTCCATCAGCTATAAAAGAGACCATTGATGATGCACAGCTTTCTATAACGGATATTGACAAGATTCTTATTCATCAGGCTAATGCAAAAATGGATTACGCAATGATCGAAAGACTTCACAGACTTTATGACATTAAGAATTATGACCACGCTATTTCTCCGATGACGATTCAGGAGTTTGGCAATTCTTCGGTTGCGACTATTCCTACCATGTTTGATTTGATAATTAAAGGAAAAATGGATGGTCATTCGTTTAAAGAAAAAGGTAACATTGTAATGGCTTCTGTAGGTGCAGGAATGAACATCAATGCGATCGTTTACAAATTTCCTTAGAATATTATTTATTAATTAAAATAAAGCAGCACAAAGGAAGTTATTCTTTTGTGCTTTTTTATAGAATTTATTGTATGCAAAAAAACTTTTTGATTATTACCGGAATTTTTATTCTTCTGGAAATCTATGTTTATCAGGCAATCAGAACATTAACAGATAATTCATGGATCCGATGGAGTTATATCCTCCTCTACCTTTTCATTTACGGACTTTTCACTTACGAAATTCTGAATTTTCAGAGAAGCGACCGTGATGCAACCAGAGCGCATATTATCAGTATTTTGTTTCTGGTGTTTATTATTCCTAAGTTATTTGTTATTTTATTTCTTTTGGTAGATGACATTTTCAGAATCGGAAGCTATCTTGCAGGATTTACCCGTGAATCAGAAAATTTTTTCCCTGAAAGAAGAAAATTTTTAAGCTTAATGGGGCTTGGCTTAGGAGGAGTGCTTTCTGCGTTGTTTATTGATGGAGCCGCTTTTGGCAAATACCGCCACAAAGTGCGAAAAGTAAGAGTAAAAATTGCCAATCTTCCGAAAAGTTTCAAAGGATATAAAATTATACAGATATCCGATGTTCACAGCGGGAGTTTTGACAATCCTGATAAGCTGGCTCATGCAATAGATTTAATTAACGAACAGAAACCCGATTTGGTTTTATTCACCGGAGATATGGTGAATAATGTTGCAGATGAATTTAAACCTTTTATTCAGCTTTTTTCAAAAATTTCGGCAAAAGATGGTAAGTTTTCTGTTTTGGGAAATCATGATTACGGCGACTATGTTACTTGGAAATCTCTTGACGAGAAGAAAAACAATCTTCAGACTCTTATTGATTATCAGAAAGATGCGGGATTTGATATGCTTCGTAACGAGCATAGAATCATTGAAAAGAACGGCGAAAAACTTTATATTTTAGGGGTTGAAAACTGGGGATTAAAACCCTTTCCGCAATTTGGCAAGCTTGATGAGGCTTTAGAAAATGTTCCTGTTGAAGCCGCCAAAATATTAATGAGCCACGATCCTACCCATTTTGATTTTGTCGTAAAAAAACATCCTGTAGACATCCATTTAACGCTTTCGGGACATACTCATGGGATGCAGTTTGGTTTAGATTTAAAAAATATAAAATGGTCTCCTGTACAATATCGTTATCCAAAATGGGCAGATTTATACGAAAGTGAAGGTAAACTACTATATGTCAACAGAGGTTTCGGAGTCTTGGGTTATCCTGGAAGAGTGGGCGTTTTACCCGAAATCACTTTATTGGAATTATCCTAAAAAGTATATAAAAAGTAAAAAATCCAGACCTTCTTGAGAGATCTGGATTTTTTTAATTTATTTAAGCATTGAAATGGCTTTTCACAGTTTCCAAGACCTCTTCATCTGACATTTGCTGAGCTGTATCTAGTGTTATATTCAAATTCTTGAATTGTGCCGTATCATGCAGATAATGCTTAAACTCTTCCTGAATATTTCCCGGTCCGGTAATATATACTTCTTCGGAATTAATCAGAAGATGTTCAATTTCTTTAAAAAATTTGGCTTTATTGGTCTGTTCAGCATTATTTCCTGCATTTTCACTCGAATTGCCGTGTTGCACAATTGCTTCTACAGGGCTGCACAAAAAAAACTTAAAAGCATTTTGCGCATCATGATTTTTTACAACAACAGCTTTGCGGCTATCCATCCAGATTCCTGCTAATTTTTTTTCTGACATAATATTTTGATTTTGGTTATGCCGTGATAAGACAAGAATAATGCAGAATGAATGTTAACAGTTGTTAAAATTATTTTCCCAATACAAATACAGCCGGAATTTTGTGAAGTTCAGGCTTTTGTTTCTGCCATTCCTTCACCGTTTTTGTCTTTATCATTTCCTGTTCAGGATCATTAATATTGGCTGCTATACAAAGCCTGGTATTCGGCGATAAAAATTTGATCAGATCTTCTAAAAGCTGATTGTTACGATACGGAGTTTCCATGAAAATCTGTGAATATCCTGTTTTCTGAACCAAACTTTCCAAATGGAGGATCTGCTTCTTCTTTTCTGATTTATCAATAGGAAGATATCCGTTAAAAGTAAATTCCTGTCCGTTAAAACCACTGGAAATTAAGGCCAGAATAATAGATGAAGGTCCCGAAATCGGAATCACCCTGATATTTTTCTCATGACACCATTTTACCATTAAATTTCCCGGATCTGCAATACACGGAAGCCCGGCTTCTGAAAGCAGTCCAAAATCCTGTCCCTGAAGCATCAGTTGCTGTGCTTCCTTTACATCCGAATTTTCTGTATATTTATCTAAAAGAAAAAGCTTAAGATCTGCCTGTTTTTTTTCGGGAGCAAAAAATTTGACTACTTTTCTTGCTGTTTTTTCATTTTCTACGAAAAAATAATCGGTCTGCATGATGTAATCTTTGATGACCAGTGCAAAATGATTAACCGAAGTATTTTCTGAAAGATATGCGGGAATTAGAAACAACATAATGATGGATTATAAAAGGAGTAAAATTAAAGCTGAGATTGAATAAGTTTTTTTGAGATGATTTCACAGGCATCATTGATCTGACGGAAAACTTTCTCAAAACCTTCTGCCTCGCTCCAGTAAGGATCAGGCACCTCATCAGGATATTGTTCAAGATTTAAACCATCCATTAATAAACTTACTTTGTTTCTCTGCTGCTTATTTCTAGCCAAAGAAAGAACGTCCTGAAGATTTTTTTTATCCATACAGTAGATTTTATCGTAATGATCCAAATCTTCCGACTTAATAGGTCTTGAGCACTGGTCTGAAATATTAATTCCGTTTTTTGACGCAATTTCAACAGATCTTTTATCCGGATTACTTCCTTCATGCATATTGATTGTTCCTGCAGAATGTACTTCAAAATTATCAGGAAGTTTAGACTTCAAAATTCCTTCGGCAAGAGGACTTCTGCATATATTTCCAAGACAGACCATTAAAATTTTCATTGAAAAAAATTTATTAAAACTAATTGAACACAAAACTAAATAAAAAATGGAGAATAAGTTTATCCTCCATTTTGTATATCTGTAAAAAAGCAATCAGCTTTTTATCTTTTCAGTGAGTTCTTTCACATACTTCTTTACTTCCTTATCAATTTTAGAAACATCTTTTATGGTTTCGCAGGCATACATTACCGTAGAATGGTCTTTACCACCCATTTCTTCACCAATCTTGGTGAATGTTGCATTGGTAAATTCTTTTGCAAAATACATTGCCAACTGTCTTGGAAGTGCGATTTCTCTTTTTCTGGTTTTGGATAAAAGCTGTTCTCTTTTAATTCCGAAATAATCACAAACCACTTCCTGAATGTAAGGAATATTGATAATTTTCTTCTGATTGGCTGCAATTTTATTGATTGTTTCCTTTAACAGCTCTAAGCTGAGATCAGATTTGTAAATGGTAGAATAGGCAATTACAGAATTAATAACCCCAATAAGCTCTCTTACATTGGTTTTGGCTTCCGAAGCAAGAAAATCAAGCATATCTTCTGTGAGTACAATTCCGTCACGGCTCAGTTTATCTTCAATAATTTTCTTTCTTGTTTCAAGATCCGGAGATTTAATTTCCGCAGAAAGTCCCCATTTAAAGCGCGAAACAATTCTGTCCTGAATATCCATAATATCAACAGGAGCCTTATCTGATGTAAGAATAATCTGTTTTCCGTTCTGGTGCAGGTAATCAAAAATGTGGAAGAAGCTGTCCTGTGTTGCAGATTTACCCGAAAGGAACTGAATGTCATCAATAATCAGAACATCCACCATCTGGTAAAAATTGGCAAACTCTGTCTGTTTATGGGCTTTTGCAGCTGAAATAAACTGCTGTATAAATTTTTCCGATGAAAGATAAAGCACTACCTTTTCCGGAAACTGGTTTTTCACTTCCAGTCCTACAGCCTGACCCAAATGTGTCTTCCCTACTCCATAACCTCCGTATAAAAATAACGGATTGAAAGCCGTTGCTCCCGGTCTTTTAGCAATAGATTTTGCTACAGTTGCCGCAAATTTATTGCTCTCACCTTCTACATAGTTATCAAAAGAAAAATCAGCCTTAAGATTAGAATCAATATTTACTTTTTTGATTCCAGGTACAACAAAAGGATTGACAATATTGGATGAAAAACCTTGAGGCATCGTTTCCTGAACCTTTGGCGTGGGAACAGATTTTCCTTTCATATTCATCGTAACAGGTTTTTCCAAACCTGCCGGTTTGTTTTCCATCACAGAATACCAAAGTTTCACTCCTTTGCCAATGTTTTTCTTCAGGGCAGCAGAAAGCAATGACAGATAATTATCTTCAATATATTCTTTATAGAAATCGCTCGGAACCATCAATGTAAGATTATTCTCAACCAATGAAATCGGCTGAACTTTGTCAAACAGTAAATCAAACGATTTTTCAAGCTTTTTAAGATCAGAATTGTCTTCGGCTGCGTTAAGATTATCCCGCATAAACTGAAGGCATTTCTGCCAAACCATCATTAAATTTTCATCCATATTTTATGCCCTGATTTTATACTATGATTATTCGTTTTTAGGAGGAAGACAAAGGTCTAATTTTTTATTTTCAAAAAAAAATATTTCTCATATTGATTATTTAAAAATATATTTGTATGAATAATTTAACACTTCAAATGATACATTCAACTCACTCATTAAGAGTACGTTACGCAGAAACAGACCCTATGAAATATGTATATTACGGTAATTATGCAACCTACTTCGAACTTGGAAGGGTAGAGCTTTTCCGCAGCATAGGAATCTCGTACGACGAAATTGAAAAACAGGGAATCTGGCTTCCGGTTTCAGATTATAAAATTAAGTATTTAAAACCAGCGTTATATGATCAGAAATTGGAAATCCACACTTACCTGAAAAAAATACCAGGAGTAAGAATTGAGTTTGAATATGAAATCTACAATGAGGAAAAAATAAAAATTACAGAGGCTTCTACTACTCTATTTTTTCTGAATGCAGAAAACAGCAAAATCATTACATGTCCCGACTTTCTTATGAAGCTGATTGAAAAGAACTGGAAAGACTAATTAAAAAATACATTACCGGAATTGTATAATTTTAAAGAACAAATTTGCCTATATTTGGTTATAAATCCAGTTCATGAATAATCTTTGGTTCATCATTTTAGTCATCCTCATGATCTTTTTTTATCTGAATCTCTACAGAAAAATCGGGATCTTGGAAAAGAAGGTGTCCGAACTGAATGATGAATTAGAAGAAAAGAAAACACCAATAACACCATACAAAGATGATGTTCCGGAAGAAATTTCTCTTTCTCATAATGCTGCAGAAGATCATTTATCCCAAAATACCGCACATGAAAAAAATGACTTACCTGTTATTGAAAAAGACTGGATAAACCCTGTTTTTAATTTTATAAAACAGAATATTCTTACCATAATCGGAATTTTCACTTTAGTTTTAGGTATAGGATATTTCGTAAAATATGCTATTGACAAAAACTGGATTGGAGAAAGCAGTAGAACGGCAATAGGTTTTTTGTCCGGAGCAGCTTTGATGACTGCCGCACATTTTATCAGAAAGAAATACCCAATTTTTGCGTCAATCATAACCGGAGGAGGCATTGCAGTTCTTTACTTTACGACTACCATTGCATTCAGAGAGTATCATCTCTTTATGCAGAATACAGCATTTATCATCACTTGTTTTATTACTTTACTTTCTGTTGCTCTGTCTTACCGTTATCACAGTGAGACTCTGATTATATTTTCATTATTTGGCGGCTTTCTTGCTCCACTAATGATCAGTACCGGACAAAGCAATTATATTTTCCTGTTTACCTATCTTACCCTTCTGAATACAGGAATGCTGATAATGGTTTATTTGAAAAACTGGAAAAGTGTCGGCTGGATAGCTTTTTTCTTTACTGCCGTGTATCTGTATTTCTGGACGGCAAATCAACCTGATTTTAAAAGTATTATTTTCTATATCATTACCTACATTATTTTTTACGCATTTGCTTTACAGAATTACTTCAGGTCTAAAAAGCTCACCGTGTCTGATATTGCCATGCTTATATTCATCAATTTTTTTAGCATTATCGGACTTGTATATTTATTCAACACTTTACATTACACCCCTTTAAGTATATTTCCTTTCATTTTTGCAGTGATAAACTTTTATTTTGCATTTAAAGAATTTAAAAACAAGGAACCTGACCGAAATTACTCTATATTTTCCGGTATTACAGTAAGTCTTTTTACCATTGCCACTGCTTTAGAATTTAAAGCCCATATCATCACCAGTGTTTGGGCAGTAGAAGCATCTCTTTTGCTTTTCATCTGGAGAAAAACTGATCACCGTATTTTCAAGCTGTTTTTTTACGTGTTATTTCCAATGGTCATTGTATCACAAATGATTACATGGACCAAATATATAGACCATAAAAACTTCGCTGTTGTTTTCAACCCTGTATTTCTGACCAGTTTTGTGGTTATTGCAAGCTGTTTTTTCAATCTCATGATGTTTAAAAACAATTCACAAAAAAATCATTCTGCTTCTTTGTTTGAGAGATTTTTTAAAATTCTGTTTTTTGCAGTGATTTATTTTGCCATTCTGTTCGAAATCACTTTCCACATTTCTGCTCAGCCTTTAACAGCAATTTATACTTTTGGCTTTTTATACAGTTTTGTCTTTTTTACACTCCTATTGCTGTTTAGAAAAAAGCTTGATGCAGACACAGGTACGGAGAAAATTTTAATTTATATCCTTCTGTTTCTGTATATTACTTTTGCAGCGACATCGCAACTCATTAATTCCGTCTACAAAGAAGAAATAGCCTCAGATTTTTACTTTATTCATTTACTATATATAATACCTTTTGCTGTTTTATTAAAAAGTGTCATCCCAAAATCATCTTTTCTGAAACATGAATTTTCATCCTGGCTTATATTTTTAACCATCGTTACAACAATAAGCTTTGAGTTGTGCAGGTCTTATATTCTTCTGAATGCGATAAATTTTACAGAAATATCCGCTCTTGAAAAGCATTTCGGAGTATTTTATCTGACCATAATATGGGGGCTCATTTCTTGTATTACTATTTATGTAAGCTTAAAGAATGAGCAAAAAGAATGGCTTAAAACAGGCTTTGCCTTACTGGGAATTACCATTATAAAATTGTACGCTTATGATGTATGGCAAATGGATCACCTGTCAAGAATTATTGCTTTTACAATATTGGGAATCATTTTACTGGTAAGCTCATTTTTATTCCAGTATTTTAAAAGTCTGGTAAAAACACTTATGGAAAAAGAGAGAAAAGAAGAAATATGAATATGATTAAATATCAATAAAATCAACTATTTGTTTATTATTTTTAAATTATTCATTTTTTTGAATGAAATTTTATAAAAAATAAGTATATTTATCAAGTTTTTAACGGTTATTTTATTTACTATGAAAAAAATTCTATATTCTATCCTTATTTGTGCATCCGCAACAGTTTTTGCACAAAAAAATTCTAATGTAAAATTTGCCATTTCCAATAATGCTGTAGGTACGGTTGCCATGTTTGACGCTCATAAGGAATTTGTACAAAGTGTAAATGTTTTCAAAACAAAGGCAAATATTCCTCAAAACCTTAAAAAGTTTGATTATCTGGCAGATAATGGCTTGGCTGAAGTAAAATTTAAAAAAGATGTAGGAACTCTGGACACAATGTCTCTGGCTATGTATAATTCTCAGCACGGTCTTCCGAAAGAAACTCCGGTAGTGATTGAAGGTTACGAATTTAAAGATACCGATACCTTGATTTATGCCGATATGATTGCTTCTACAAAAGTGGATGTTATAAACGGAATAAAAACTCTGGTAATTACTACTGTTAGAAAATAATCCAGAATTTACAATAAAAAAAGAATCGGCTAGAAAACTAACCGATTCTTTTCTTTATAAATATTTCGTAAGCCAAATAGATCAGCGGAAGAGACATGATACCTAAATACAGTATATTTTGAAGTGCTATACCAGGGAAAACTATTACAGTATATATTAGTCCAAAAAAAGCTCCGCCTAAATGTGCTGCATGACCAATATTATCTCCTCTTCTTGGATTTAACATACTATAAACAGAATATCCGAAGTACAGAAGCCCGAAAATATAACCGGGAATTCTTAAAAAAGGAATGAAAATAATTCCAATTTCGGAGAGTACAGGATTTAAAGAAACACTTGCAAAAATAATTCCTGCTACTCCCCCACTTGCTCCAATTGCAGAATACCACCCTTGATTCTTATATATTAAAAGAGAAAATAGATTTCCCAGCAAAATAGAGGTGATATAGATTATTAGAAAGCCTACAAGCCCAAAACTTCCTAAAACAAGCGGGCTAAATATATACAATACATACATATTAAGAGCTAGATGTATAAAATCACCATGCAAGAAACCGGCTGATAATAGCCTATAATATTCCTTCCTGTAATTTATTGCTCCTACATTAAACTTATATTTTTCAAAAATCCTAATATCATTCAAAGCGAAATAGCTTGTGATACACGTGATTGCAATAATTAATATAATGATATTCATTTTTTAATTTTCTTGATTATTACCCCCCTCAAACAAATCTCCGATGGTTCCCCCTTCATCGTCGGATGAAGATCCGAAATCAGGTTCTTCATATACTTCCGGTTCTTCTTCCACAGGTTCAGGAATGGTAATATTAATATTCTTAACCTTAAATTTGGTAAACTGGTTTCCAATAGCTTTTATACCCTTCACAGAGATAAATTCGTCGATATTTACTGTTTCCGGCTCACGCTCTTTCCCTTTATCTTTTGCAAAAATAATTTCTGCGGTTGCATTATCAGATACAATTATACGTTCTATAAAAGATTTAGGATGTTCAGACGGCATAAAAGTCTGAACATTCGTTGTGTTTTCCAGTAAAAAGCGTTTGATAAAATAAATATCTTTTTCACCATCATAATAAATGCAGGTGACAGCCTGCTGCGGCTTCCACTTTTCCAAAACAATATATTCATCATCAAAACGATTGCCAAGATCGAAACTTACCAGTTTGGCTTCTCCCTGAGAATTAATAGTCAAAATTTTATCATCACCTTTAAAATTTCCCAGAAAACTTCCTCTTGCATCAGCATTCAGCCTCCGTACCGTATCGTCAAACCAAATCTTTCGCGGAGCCAAAGTAGAAACACCTTCTTCTTTCAGATCCACTTTTTTTATAGAATATTTGGTTACCAGATTTCCTTTAGAATCACGACCTTTAATTGCCAATTCAGAAAAATCTATTTCCATTTTATTTTTTCTGATTCTTGGATTAGGTTTCAGAAGAACGGTTACCACCTCAGCTTCACCATTCGGATTTGCCGAAAAATACAACATTTCTGAACCTTTTTTATCTGACGCTAAAGGGTAATCTGTATTTCTGGTAACACCTGTCACAGAAAATCTTTTCATATAATACGGTCCTTCCCTGCCTTCGCGGTAGATCATATTATAGACTGTTCGTTTGTCGTTTTTCTTCCACACTGCTACATGCTGAATATCTTTTCCGATGAAAGTTTTGGCTTCCACCTTTACCACTTTCATGCTTCCGTCTTTCCGGAAGGTAATAATATCATCGATATCTGAACAATCAAACAGATATTTATCTTTTTTAAGCGAAGTTCCGATGAAACCCTCTTCGAAATTGGCATAGAACTTCTCATTGGCAACCGCTACTTTTGTAGCATCAATGGTATCAAAAATCCTCAGTTCGGTTCTTCTTTCTTTTCCTTTACCGTATTTTTTCTGAATGTTTGTATAATAATCTATTGCATAGGCAACCAGGTTTGCCAGATTAAACCTTACCTGCTCTATTTTACCTTCTAAAGCTGCAATATTTTCTTTAAATTTATCCAAATCGAATCTGGAAATTCTTTTGATTCTGATTTCCGTCAATCTCAGAATATCTTCCTGTGTTACTTCTCTTAAAAGGTGTGAAGTATGGGGTTTCAGACCTTCTTCAATCGTTTTCAGAACCTCTTCCCAGCTTTTTACTTCTTCAATGTCATGATAAATTCTGTTTTCTATAAATATTCTTTCCAAAGAAGAAAAATGCCAGCTTTCCTGAAGCTCGTGAAGTTCTATTTCAAGCTCTTTTTTCAGTAAAGAAACAGTATGATCTGTATTCATCTTAAGAATTTCAGACACACTCATAAACATAGGCTTGTCGCCCACAATGACACATGCATTCGGAGAGATGGTAACCTGACAATCTGTAAATGCATATAAAGCATCAATCGTTTTGTCTGGCGAAACATCATTATGAAGATGAATAAGGATTTCTACCTTATCTGAAGTATTGTCTTCAATTTTCTTGATCTTAATTTTACCTTTTTCATTGGCTTTCAGAATAGAATCTATGAGATCGCCTGTATTTTTGGAAAAAGGAAGCTCTGTGATCATCAAAGTATGCTTGTCAACCTGAGAAATTCTGGCTCTTGCTCTTACTTTTCCACCTCTGGCACCGTCGTTATATTCAGAAACATCAAGATAACCCGCTGTAAGAAAATCCGGGAAAATCTCAAATTTTTTCCCTTTGAGGTAGGCAACGGAGGCATTGATGAGTTCGTTAAAATTATGCGGAAGAATTTTTGTAGAAAGACCGACTCCGATTCCTTCCACACCTTGCGCCAACAGCAAAGGAAACTTTACAGGCAAATCTACAGGCTCATTGTTTCTTCCGTCATAAGATTTCGCCCAAATTGTAGTTTTAGGATTAAAAACAACTTCCAAAGCAAAAGGGGTAAGCCTGGCTTCAATATATCTTGCAGCGGCGGCAGAATCTCCTGTATAAATATTACCCCAGTTTCCCTGCGTATCAATCAGAAGTTCTCTCTGCCCGATTCCTACCATTGCATCGGTAATAGAAGCATCACCGTGAGGATGATACTTCATTGTATTTCCTACAATATTGGCAACTTTGTTGTAACGTCCGTCTTCCAGTTCGCGCATAGAATGCATAATTCTTCGCTGAACAGGCTTGAAGCCATCATATACAGACGGAATTGCCCTGTCTAAAATTACGTAAGATGCATAATCCAGAAACCAGTCTTTATACAGTCCTGAAACTTTTTTTAAGCTTTCGCCTTCGTGAGCGTTTTCTTCTATCATTGTCTATTCTTGATGTCTTTTCTCCTGATTGGCTTTCACCACTTTATTAAGAGAAACTTTTAAATCACTTATTTCTTTTTTGGTTAAATATGAAATTTCATATTTCAGAAGTGTGGTACCATTATTTTTACTTGATACCGTAACGTACAGCCGTTTAATAAAAAATATAGCAACAATTTCAAATTTTATCAGCTTATATTTGGGAAATTCATCACTCAGTTCTTTATGTATAAACGGAATGATATTTCTGTTTTTAAAGTTTAAAGCCTCACCATCACTGTCATACTCAAAAATCTGGCGTCCAACGAGGTAAGAAATAACCAGTAACAACATTGGCACCACAATCAGTGCATAACTTATATTTCCTAAAATGTCAAATTTCAACTTATTGAAAATAAAACCGATAATTCCTGCTGAAAATAACATTAATAATAATGTATTGAAAAAGTTATAAACAGGAACTTTCTTTTTGTTGCTAAGTCTCATTCTATTTGTGTTTTATATTTATATCTTTCTAAACTTCTATTTCATCCAGAATTTCCTTCTTATCAATATCGGGATCTTCCACTACCAGATTTTCGAGAATAAAAACCTGTCTGTCCGGAGTATTTTTACCCATATAAAATTCAAGAAGCTGCTCAATTGTCTGATCTTTCCCAATTACAACCGGCTCCAGACGAATATCTTTCCCGATAAAGTGCTTGAACTCATCAGGAGAAATCTCTCCTAAACCTTTAAATCGCGTAATTTCAGGATTCTTGCCCAATTCGTTTAAAGCTTTTATTCTTTCCTGCTCGGTATAGCAGTACCGTGTTTCCTTTTTGTTTCTTACTCTGAATAATGGTGTCTGCAGAATATATAAATGTCCGTTTTTGATTACATCAGGAAAAAACTGAAGGAAAAATGTAATCATCAAAAGCCTGATGTGCATTCCGTCAACATCGGCATCGGTAGCTATAATTACCTGATTATACCGCAGGTCTTCAAGACTTTCTTCAATATTCAAAGCAGCCTGAAGAAGGTTGAATTCCTCGTTTTCGTATACAACTTTTTTGGTTAAGCCATAACAGTTTAGTGGCTTACCCTTTAATGAAAATACAGCCTGAGTTTCTACATCTCTGGATTTTGTAATAGATCCCGAAGCAGAATCTCCTTCGGTAATAAATATTTGTGTTTCCGCTTTTCTTTCTGCTTTCTGGTCATTGTAATGCTGTCTGCAGTCGCGGAGTTTTTTATTGTGCAGCGAAACCTTTTTGGCTCTTTCTCTCGCTAATTTCTGAATTCCGGAGAGCTCTTTTCTTTCTCTTTCAGAAATCAAAATTTTTCTCTGAATTGCTTCTGCAATTTCAGGATTTTTGTGTAAAAAATTATCCAGTTTGCTTTTAAGAAAATCAATGATGAAAGTACGCACAGTTGGACCATTTGGACCGATATCATTTGAGCCAAGTTTGGTTTTGGTCTGAGATTCAAAAACAGGCTCTTCAACATTAATAGAAACAGCAGCAACAATTGACTTTCTTACATCTGAAGCATCAAAATTTTTATTGAAAAACTCTCGTATTGTTTTTACAAAAGCTTCACGGAATGCATTAAGGTGAGTTCCGCCCTGTGTAGTGTTTTGTCCGTTAACAAATGAAAAATACGTTTCGGTCTGAGATTTATCGGTGTGCGTAATTGCAACTTCAATATCACTGTCTTTCAAGTGAATGATCGGATAAAGCGTTTCATTTTCGAGTTCTTCATCAAGCAAATCTTTAAGACCGTTTTCCGAGAAAAAAGTTTCTCCGTTAAAAATAATTTTCAGTCCCGGATTCAGATATGCGTAATTGCGGAGCATTCTTTCGATATACTCTTTTCTGAATTTGTAATGAAGAAAAATTTCCGCATCAGGAGTAAAAGAGATTTCGGTTCCATTTCTCTCCGAAGTTTCTTTTTCCGGAAATTCTTCCGTAATCAACCCCCGGGAAAATTCTGCAACTTTCATTTTTCCGTCACGGAACGAACGTACCCGAAAATAATCTGACAAGGCATTTACAGCTTTTGTACCCACCCCATTCAGACCGACCGATTTTTTGAACGCTTTACTGTCATATTTACCTCCGGTATTCATCTTTGAAACCGCATCTACAACTTTTCCCAACGGAATACCACGGCCGAAATCACGAATCTGGACTTTTCCTTCATCTACTTTGATCTCAATCCTTTTTCCTGCTTTCATTCGGAATTCATCAATTGAATTATCCAGAATTTCTTTCAGCAAAATATAAATACCGTCATCGGCAGAGGAGCCGTCACCAAGCTTCCCGATGTACATACCGGGGCGCAGACGGATATGTTCCTGCCAATCGAGGGTTCTGATATTTTCTTCGGAATAGTTGGGCTGTAAATCTTGTGACATAAATCAATTCAGTAAACAGACAAAAATACGAATTAGAACAAAAAAATACGAATTTTAAGAGATGTTTTTTCTCAGAGTATTACAATTAAAAGCTTTATAAATAATGAAGTACAAAAAAAAGACACAACCAAAAGTTATGTCTTTTTTATATTAAAAACGATCCCCATCGAGAATATTGCCTAAACCTCCGAGAATTCCGCCTTCTTCTTTGCGCTGTCCGGTTCCGAACTGAAGAATCCTGCCGGCAAGACGGGAAATTGGCAGTGTCTGAATCCATACTTTTCCCGGTCCGCTAAGCTGGGCAAAAAACACGCCTTCTCCGCCAAAAAGAGTATTTTTAATTCCGCCAACCATCTGAATATCATAATCAACCGTTTTGGTAAATGCAACAATACAGCCTGTATCTATTTTAAGAATTTCTCCCGGCTGCAGATCTTTTTCAATAACATGACCACCACTGTGAACGAAAGTCATCCCGTCTCCTTCAAGCTTTTGCATGATAAATCCTTCACCGCCAAAAAGCCCGGTTCCCAGCTTTCTCTGAAATTCAATTCCTACAGAAACACCTTTTGCTGCACAAAGAAAAGAGTCTTTCTGGCAGATTACTTTCCCACCCAGCCTGCTCAAATCCAACGGAATAATTTTACCTGTATAAGGAGCTGCAAAAGTGACGTGCTTTTTACCGTGAGCAATATTGGTAAAAACCGTCATAAAAAGATTTTCGCCTGTAAGCAGCCTTTTTCCTGCTGAGAAAAGCTTACCCATCAATCCTTTTTCGTTTCCGTCACCAAAAAGAGTTTCCATTTTTATACCTTCGGTCATCATCATAAAACTTCCCGGTTCAGCAATTACACTTTCCTGTGGATCTAATTCGATTTCTACACACTGCATTTCCTCACCGTAAATCTTATAATCAATTTCGTGATTATTCATAATTTTATTTTTTCAATTTATTTAATTTTAATCCTAAATGCCTATTTTAGTTATATAAATCCATACTGATCTATGATACAACTTCCTTTATCTAAGCTTTCTAATGTAGGAACCACAATTTTCAGCCTGATGACACAGCTTGCCAATGAAAATGAGGCGATTAACTTATCTCAGGGATTTCCTGACTTTCCTGCGGATCCTGAACTCCTGAGTCTTGCAGATCATTATATCAAAAATGGATTTAATCAGTATGCACCATTGGGCGGAATGTTACCGCTGAAAGAGCAAATTGCACAAAAAATTGAAAATGCTCACGGTGCTGTTTACCATCCCGATACAGAAATCACCATTACTGCAGGCGGAACACAGGCTATTTTTACCGCTATTGCCACAATCATAAAAGATGGTGATGAGGCAATTATTTTTGAACCCGCTTATGATTGCTATGAACCTACCGTAGAACTTTTTGGAGGAATTGTTAAAAGATTCAGAATGATGGCACCAGATTATACCATCAACTGGAACGAAGTTAAAAACCTGATTTCAGACAAAACAAAACTCATCATTATCAATAATCCCAACAATCCTTCCGGAAAAATTTTAAAGGAAAACGACATTCAGGAATTAATAAAAATTGTAAAAGACACAAACATTTTAATACTAAGTGATGAAGTATATGAAAACATCGTTTTTGACGGAAATCAGCATCTGAGCATCTGCCAATATCCCGAACTGAAAGAGAGAAGTTTTCTTATTGCATCTTTCGGAAAACTTTTTCATGTTACCGGCTGGAAAATCGGCTACTGTGCAGCACCAAAATCACTAACTGATGAATTCAGAAAAGTACATCAATTCAATGTTTTTTGTGTGAATACCCCTTTACAATTGGCATTAGCAGATTATATGAAAAATGAAAATAATTATCTCCAAATCAGTCAATTTTTTCAGGAAAAACGTGACTTCCTGAGAGAAGGTCTTAAAAACACTTCTTTTAAGCTTCTGGAATGTGAAGGAACCTACTTTCAGGCGGTAAAATACGACAAAATTTCTGATAAAACAGACTTCGATTTCGCCCACGAACTTACCATCAATCATAAAGTAGCAACCGTACCGTTCTCATCTTTCTACAAAGACAAACTGAATGAAAATGTGATCAGATTATGCTTTGCAAAGAAGAATGAAACTCTCGAAAAAGCCATTGAGAACTTACAAAAACTTTAAGAAAACTCTCGCAGATTTAGCTGATCATGCAGATAAAAAACCAGCTAAATTTGCTAAATCTACGAGAGAAATAATAATATTTTAGAAAAACATTCCTCCGGAAACTTCAATTCTTTGTGCTGTGATCCATCCCGCGTCATCTGTACAAAGAAAAGCAACTACTCCCCCAATATCATCCGGTAAACCAGCTCTTCCTAAAGCTGTATTATTGGAGATCATTGCATTTACATTTTTATCATCTCTTGTCCGTCCACCGCCAAAATCAGTTTCTACTGCACCTGGTGCAACCACGTTTACTTTAATTTTCCTTGTTCCCAACTCTTTAGCCATATATTTTGTCAGCATTTCAACACCAGCTTTTAGTGATCCGTAGACCGATGATCCAGGTAAAGCAAATCTTGCCAAACCTGAAGAAATGTTTATAATTCCACCTCCGTCATTGATGAACGGTAAAAATTTCTGGGTCAGAAAGAATACTCCTTTGAAATGAATATCCACCATCTCATCAAGCTGCTCTTCATTAGTTTCCGTGATCGGAGAATATAAAGCCGTTCCGGCATTATTGACCAGAAAATCTATATTCCTGCTTCCTGTATTTTCTTCTAAATAATCACCAACTGTTTTTACAAACTCATCAAAGGATTTTACTTTTCTTGTATCCAGCTGAAAAGCCACGGCATTTCTTCCCAAAGCCTGAATCTCAGCTACAGTTTTATCTGCTTCTTCTTTGTTTGAGTGGTAAGTGATAATTACATCTAATCCTTTACCTGCGATCTTCTGGGCTGAGTTTTTTCCCAAGCCTCTGCTTCCACCCGTGATAAGGGCAATTTTTTTTGTGTTATTCATAATTGATTTTTTGATGATACAAAATTGATCCAATTTAAGAACCAAATTGTTATCAGAATCAATCTGAAATTTGCGAAAATCAAATCATGAACGAAACTGCATGGGAGTAAATGATGTTTTCCGTTTAAAGAAATTTGAAAAGTGAGCTATTTCTTCAAAACCTAAAGCATAAGAAATTTCAGAAATATTCCAGTTGGTTTGCTTCAATAAAATTTTTGCTTCCTGAATGATACGGTCTGCGATAAATTCTGTAGTTGTTTTCCCGGTATTTTCCTTTAAATTTTTATTCAAATAATTGACATGGATAGATAATCTTTCAGCAAAATCATGAGCAACCTTCAATTGGATTCTCTGATTTGGAGACTCAACCGGAAACTGTCTCTCCAAAAGCTCAATAAATAAAGAAACCACCCGTAGAGAAGCATTATGAACATTCTGAGTCTTTTCTGAGGGCTGCAGTTTCTGACCATAATGAATGAGTTCTGAAACATAATTTCTGATTAAATCATACTTGAATTCATAATCAGAATTGATTTCTTTTTTAATCTTTGAAAAAATCAAATCTATTTCATCTGCCAATTCATCGCTAATCTCAAAAACAGGAATTGCACCGGGCTGAAACAAAGGCAAATCTTCAAGAAAATGAAGCTGAGAATTTTTACTGAAAAAATCTGAGGTAAAAACACAAAAATTCCCGGACTGATTTTCGTCTTCGGGCACATAATGATATGGAACTTTTGGTGTTGCAAAAAGCAATGCATTTTTTTTAATTGAAATTACTTTATCTGCATACTCTGCTCTGTTTTTTCCTCTAATCAAACTGATCTTATAATACTTCCTTCTGTTGTAGGGCATTTCGGAAGTCTTCTTGACATTAGCTAAAGTCTGGGCAATATCAAAAACATTAAAATGACCAATATCCTTTCGGAGACCTTTAGGAAAGATGCTTTCCATGTCTTTTCCTAAGTTTTCGCTCATTTGACGGTAGAAATCTTCAAGAGAAGTGTGAGCCAGTTTTTCCATGACAAAGAATTTGTAAGAATCAAATATAAGGAGTTTTTATATTAACTAATTTACATAACTCATTGTATATTTAGTTTTTCAATTTCACAATTCCGACACACGCTGCTCTCGCAAACAAAATTTCAAAGAGACCAAAGGTTTCTTAAGTCCCAACCCCAATTGATGCTTCTATTTATACCCCAAGTTCCGATCCCCTTTCCTTGTTTATAATCACAAAATAAGAGAATCAGTACAAGAATAAAGATAACGACTGCAAGCTTCTTCTTTTTCATTCTACCATTTCATCACATCTTTCACAACTCCATTATTTTGAGAATACTGCAGTAATTCAGACTCAATAAATGATTTAATTTGCTCTTCTGAACCATCATTTGGGAACAATAAATGAACATTAGCTCCTGCATCCAAAGTAAAAAATAATGGTAAGCCTGTTTCTCTTCTAAAATCCCAAATTTTATTGATAACTTCTAAAGTTCCGGTTTTCATTAAAATAAAAGCCGGCTCGCTCATCATCATCATCGCATGAAGGGTCCAAGCTTCATGCTCAACCAGTTTAATGAAATCCTCCATATTTCCGGATTTCAGTA
>VFQP010000399.1_pt1 | contig 90744 bp, 76 predicted proteins | sample 3512351 | NCBI WGS metagenome assembly VFQP01 (sample SAMN10412372, study PRJNA504923) | tailings metagenome | isolation source: Relicate 1 Philex TSF1 revegetated site | place: Philippines: Tuba, Benguet | collected 2017-08-29
CAACTCTATCGCAATCAGCCGCCCACGACTATGAGGTACCCGGGCGGACTCTTACGGTCTTCATTGGCAAAATGTAGACTCAATCCCCCCGCGGCTGATCATCGAATCCCCGTGTCTCCCCGTTAACGCTGCACATCTTCCCGGTTGATTGAGACAAAGGGTTGGGCCGATGCTCGCCCCCCCTTCAAGCATTCGATCGCGACGGAGCATGCAGATGGGTCGCCGAAACAATAAAGAGATAAACGATTGCTGAGAAGAGGAAGAACCCGCCGGAGAACAGGGCGACCTCAGAAAAACTGCCCGGACCAGCAAGAACTCTTTCAAGCAGCTCGTGAGGCCTGAAAAGCGCATCCCAGCTATTCAGCCGGAGGACACGGCCCAAGTAGGTGCCGTACGAACTAAGCGCCAATACTCCACCCGCAAACGACCAGCCAGCAACGCGCCCATACCGGTCTCGAACAAGGACATGGAGCAGGTAGAGCGAAAACGTCCCGAGGAACATTCCGCTGACAGCGAAACAGGCGGTCATGAGGATGTCATACCATCGATACACGCCATCCATCCCGAACTTATGGTCGTGAATCATATCGGTGATGATGTAGAACGCGTTCGGGAAGAACAGAAGCCAGACGACGAAAAGGGCCGACAATAGCACCCGCCGCACGGGGTACGTGCGCCACATGACGTACGCCAGCACCATCGGAATCCATGCAAGCAATAGATTGAACAGCAGACCACAAAAGCGAAAACGCAGATCAGCGACATACGCAAATCGTCCGAGGACCATCGCGATGCTCACCGCCGAGGGAACGGCGAGCATTCGGAAGATCCTAATAACTTGTTCGCGGTTTAGCATCGAAGTACTGTCTTTCTTTCGCCACTTCAAAGAACAGGCATGGGGTTAGCCGACTTTGCCCTTATATACGACTATCTGGACACGAGCGCCGTCCGGCATATCCTTCATTTGCTCGTAGAGCTGGCCGAGCATGTCGAAATGGTGGGCGATATCCCGAGCTACAACGTTCTCGGGTGTATAGTCGCCTCCGAGGAATGAAAGCTGACCGAAGCCATAGCACTCGCCCTACCGATGCTCGTATCATACAGATAGCTATCGACCAGCGAGCCCATGAGCATCCCAACCGGGATCCACACTGCGGGTTCAGAGATCATGGTAGGACGAGCAGGGCCTTGGGTGGCCATAGGTGGGTGCTTCGACTTCAGATTTTTCACTTCCCCTCGCGCGGAGCAACTGCGCGTCTCGTGGCTTAGCCGGACGCTTGAGACCAGGCGGCGCCACAATCGCCCGGTCAGGAGACCGGGCCTACAGGGCGCGCAGCGCGCCGGTGATGGGGCAGGGATTTGTGGTCATCGGCCCAAACCTCGGCAGCAGAGCTGCCTCTGCTTCTTGGATTCCTGTGCCTCTTTGTGGCTAATCTTTACCGCGCCCAGTCGGGAGGCTGGGCCTACAAGGCGACGCTTGGGGGTTGGGGAGCCTTCGGCCCGTCAGTTCCGGCCTCGGAAATTCTCCGGGCAAGAACGTCTTTGGCGGGTACGCGCGGTGGATCGCAGGGAAACTGCATTGTTTTAACCGCGCGCGTTGATGGGATGTCAACGGCGCGGCGTGCCCGCGCGTGGTGCGGATTGACGGCGGCGGGCGGCAATTCAGTCTCGGGACCCTACTCTCGTCATGTCGTGTCTCCTTCGAATCGCCCTCGGCTTCTTGCTCGCTGCGTTGGTCATCCCGGGACGCGCCTCCGAGCCTGCGGCGACGACCAAGCCGTGGGAGAAGCCGATGTGGACAGTCGAGACGGGGCTACTCTGGGGCTTTGGCAACGATACGCCCCTCTCCTACCGGCTCGTCCCCACCCAACTGTCGTGGCGATCGGCCGAGGCGTGTGTGCGGCCGCTCCAGGATGGCTCGCGTCTCATGATCCGGCATCGGTTCACCTTGATCGCGACGTGGGTGCAGCAGGGCCCGGAATCGCGCTACCTCGGCGGTGCCGCCTCGCCTTCGATCGAGTGGTGGAATCCGGCCGGCACGTGGGCGCTCGTGGGCGGCGCGGGCGGCGGCGTGGGCTGGATCGATTCGCGCGACGTGCCCGGCGGGCAAGGCCAGGACTTCACGCTCAACTGGTTCATGCGTGGCGGGATCGAACATGTGACCAAGCGCGGCGCCACCCTGACGGCCGGCGTCATGTTTCAGCACCTGTCGAACGGCGGTCAGACCGACCCGAATCCCGGCATTGACGCGCTGGGGTTCACCCTCGGTTATTCGTGGCCGTTCTGAAGGTAATGTCCGTCTCGACCACGACCTCGCCCTCCCTCCGCATCGCCCTCGCTCCCGCGGGTGCGGCCGGCTTTGACCCGGGCGTGCCGGTGCTGGCCGGCGAGACGGAGGAGCACCTGTTCGCCGGCCTGGCGTTTGAGGGCACTGCCGGGGCGCTGCAGGTGTACGGCAATCGTGACTGGCGGGTTGGTGCTGCGGCCGTGCCGCTGGAAGCCGGACTCGAGGCCGCAACCGGCCAGGTGTACGATGATTTGTTGGCGGCGGTCGGGGATCGACGTCTGGTCCGGATCTGGAACTACGTGCCGGCGATCAATGCCGACGGCCCCGAGGGTCTGGAGAACTACCGCGCCTTCTGCCGCGGCCGGTCACTGGCCTTTGAGCGGGCGTTCGGGTCCGACTTCAAGGCGCACCTGCCGGCGGCGTCCGCCGTCGGATGCCAACACGACCGGCTCACCGTCGTCTTTGCCGCCAGCCGGCATCCGGCCCGGCACGTGGAGAATCCGCTGCAGGTGCCGGCCTACGATTACCCCAGCGACTACGGTCCGCGGTCGCCCAGCTTTGCCCGCGCGACGCGCGTGGAACTGGCCGGGCGCACGGCCGTTTTCATCTCAGGTACGTCAGCCGTGCGCGGGCACGCGACCATCGCTCCAGAGAGCACGCTCGCCCAACTCGACTGCACGGTGGAAAACCTGCGCGAGCTCTCCCTCGCCTGCGGCCTCGGGCCTGACCTCGCCGCCCGCCGTGGACTGCGCCGTCATTTCAAGATCTACCTGCGGCACGTCTCAGACCTCGCAGCGGTCCAGGCAGCGTTGCGCGACCGGTTGATTCGGCCCGGCGACGAGGTGTCGTATGTGTTGTCGGACATCTGTCGGGCAGCGCTCAACATCGAGATCGAAGCCACTCTGCTGCCCCGGGGTTAGGGCGCGCAGATATCCCATCGTACGTTGCAGGTCGAACGTCGCGAGCGGCACGGCGGAATGTTTTTCGGCGGAGCCAGGCTGGGGCTTGGCGTTCCCAGGGGTGAGCTTCGAGGTTTAGCCCTTCGACCTGTGACCGAGCCTACGCGTCTGCCACGGGCAGCGTGAACGTGAATCGGGCCCCGCCATCGGAGCCGTTGGCGGCTTCGATGCGGCCGCCGTGGTCCTCGACGATACGCTTGCAGATCGAGAGACCGAGGCCCGTGCCATGCGCCTTGCCAAAGGTGGCGAACGGTTCGAAGAGCCGCGGCGCAATCTCCGGCGCGATGCCGCGACCGGAGTCGGAAAGCTCAACGCGCACCAGACCGGGTTCGCGTCGCACGGTGAGCGCGATCACGCCGCAGGAACCGTCGATCGCTTCGATCGCGTTGTTGAGCAGGTTGCGCAGGAGGCGGGAGAGCCGCCGGGGTTCGCCCCGCAGGCGCACCGGGGGCAGGTCACCAACGATGCGCAGCGTGACGCCGCGGGACGCGAGTTCGGGGGCGTGCACGTCGAGTTCGCTGCGCAGGAAGGCAGTGAAATCCATCCAGCCGAACAACGCCGGAGTCCGTCCCTCGCGCGTGTAGTCGATGAGTTCGTGGAGGAGCGAATTCATCTGCGCCACCTGGACGAGGATGCTGCGGCTCGCCTGCGCAAGGCCGTCGGGACCGAGCCCGGGCTGGGCGAGCATTTCGGCCGCGAGCGAGATCACGGCGAGGGGATTTTTGAAATCGTGCACCGTGGCGCGGGCGAGGCGCCCGACGGTGGCCAGACGTTCGTGGTGCAGCAGATCCTCGATGTAACGGGCGTTCGTGGCCCGCAGCCGCACGGAAAAGGCACGGATGAGCCGGAAGGCAAAGTCGGGTTGCTCGTGCAGCAGGGCCAGGAAGGGTTCGCGACCGAGGAAGCGCGTGCAGGTGGCCACCTCGGCCACGGCGGTCGCGGAACGCACGCCCGCATCGAGGATCGCCATCTCGCCGAAAAAGTCGCCAGGCGCGATGGTCGCGAGCGGACGAATCACCTCGCCCGAACGCCCGCCGGCGCGAATGCCGACCCGGCCCGACACGACGACATGAAACCCATCCCCGGGATCGCCGGCTTCGAAGATGACCTCACCGGGAGCAAAGTACCTCAATTCCCCGCGATCACCGAGGGCCTCACGGTAGTCGTTGGCGACGCGAACGGACATTTGAGATTCCCCGGCGGAAGGCATGTCCGATTATGCTATCCAACCCTGCGCAATCGCAAGCCATCGGCCCTGAGGCATACACCCCAGGCGCCACCGGCAAAAGGTGGACGCACGGGGCCCTCCGCGCGTGGTTGGGGGTGTGCGATTGGGAGGGGGACGGCGTGCGCACGCCCGTGCGGACGCATGTTTTTAGGCGGAGCCAAGCTGGGGCTTGGCGTTCCCGGCGGGCTCCGTCGTCGCAGCGGACACCATACCGACGCGCCCACCACCTGAGGACCTTGGACGTTCGGACCTTCGACGTGCGACTCGCTTCAGGACAGGGTCTGAATCAGTTTCACGATCGGCAGGAACATCGCGATCACGATTGTGCCGACGACGACCGCCATGGCGGCGATGGTCACCGGCTCCAGCAGCGACGTGAGCCCGGCGACAGCAGCGTCGACCTCGTCCTCATACGTTTCGGCGACGCGCAGGAGCATCTCGGCCAGGCTGCCGGTTTCCTCCCCCACCTCGATCATGCCAGGGACGAGGGGCGGGAACACCGAGGCGGCCGCGAACGGCGGGGCAATAGCATCGCCAGCCTGCACGCGGTCATGGATCACGGTCAGGGCCTCCGCGATGCGCAGGTTGCCGGCGGTATCGCGGGTGATGAGCAGGGCGGGCAACAGAGGCACGCCGGAGGCGAGCAAGGTGCCCAGTGTACGGCAAAGGTGCGCTACGGCCGCCTTCGTCGCCACGCCCCCGAGCGCAGGCAGAGACAGGAGGGTGCCATCCCACCACCGACGCACGCGGCGCAGACGCCGGGCAAATACCCAGGCCATGCCGGCGGCAACGGGCGCCGCGGCCACAAGGGCGCCGTGATGCTGGAGCACCTTGCCCACGCCGAGGACGAGTTCGGTCAGGGCCGGCAACGGCTGCCCCTTCAACATGCTGACAAACACCGCCTCGAACTTCGGGACGACGAACATCATCAACGCCGTGACCACGCCGCCGGCCACGAGGGCGATCATCGCCGGATACACTAGGGCGCTGCGCACTCGCCGGACCAGTCGGTCGCGCTTGTCGAGGAAGTGACCGAGCCGCTCCACTACGACCTCGATCACGCCGCCCGCCTCCCCCGCCCGGACCATCGCCACATAAGCAGGCGGGAAACTGCGCGGGTCGGCGGCCATCGCCGCTGAGAGCGACGCCCCTCCCCTCACCGCCTCGGCCAGGGCGCGGATTGCCGGGCCACTGCCGCGCGGATTCGCCTGACGGGCGAGCAAATCGAGACCGCGCACCAGCGGCATGCCGGCCTTGAGCAGCGACGCCAGCTGGCGGGTGAACGGCGTCAGGTCCGTCCGCGACAGCCGGACCGAGCGCCGGCGCTTCGGTGTAGAAGGTGCCGCGTCCGGCGGCTTCGCGGCTTCGGCAGCCGCAACGAGCGCGATCGGATGCAGTCCGCGCGCCTTGAGCGCTGCGACGGTCTCGGCTGGCCCGGTTCCGTCGATGACGCCGGTCGATTCGGCTCCGGTGTGGGCATCGAGGCAGGTGTAACGGTAGGTCGGCATGGGGACGGGGTCGATGGAGCGTTCAGGTGTACATCAGCACGTCCTCAACCGAGGTCTCGCCCGAAGCGAGCGCCTCGAGGGCGGCCGCACGGAGCGACCGGCGGCCGGTGGCGCGCGCATGGTCGCGCAACACTTGGGTCGGAGCGCCACTCGCTACCAGTTCGCCTAGGCGCGCATCCACGGGCAGCCATTCGTAGACCGGACAACGCCCCCGGTAACCGGTCCCGTGGCAGGACGCGCAGCCCTCCGCCCGATGGCAGGACGGCGGCGGCGCGGTATCCGTTTCTTCCGCCAGACGGCGCAGCTCAACCGCGGTGACGCGATCCGGGCGGCGGCAGTCCGGACACAGGCGGCGCAGGAGCCGTTGCGCGAGCACGCCGGACAGAGCTGACGCGATCAGGTACGGTTCGACGCCCATGTCGACCAACCGCACCACGGCGCCGGCGGCGTCGTTGGTGTGCAGCGTCGCAAGCACCAGGTGCCCGGTGAGGGCGGCCTGCACGGCCACCCGCGCTGTCTCTTCGTCGCGGATCTCGCCGACGAGCAAAACGTCCGGATCCTGACGCAGCAGGGCGCGCAGCGTGGTGGCAAAGGTCCGGCCGATGGACGCGTTGACCCCGACCTGCATCACGCCCGGAAGCTCGTACTCCACCGGATCTTCCACTGTGACGATCTTGCGGTCGGTCGTATTCAAAAATCGGAGCGCACCGTACAACGTGGTAGTCTTGCCCGAGCCGGTTGGGCCGGTCACGAGCACGAGTCCGCCCGGACGTTCGACCATGGCGCGGAACTCCGACCGAATGGGCTCTGGCAGCCCCAATTCCTCTAGGCCGGGGCGGGACCGTTCGCCATCCAGTACCCGCAGGACGACGGACTCGCCAAAGTGCGTGGGCAACGTGGAAATCCGGAGGTCGACGGCGCGGCCGTCGGCGGTGATCCGCAGGCGGCCGTCCTGGGGCACGCGGCGTTCGGCGATGTTGAGATCGGCCAGCACCTTCAGTCGGGACGTCGCTGGCACGGCGAGCGCCGGATCATGCGTTTCGACCGTGCGCAAGGTGCCTTCCACCCGGAGGCGGACGGCGAAATGCGATTCGAACGGTTCGAAGTGCAGATCCGACGCGCATTCGCGCACCGCCCGGAGCAGGAGTCCATCGACCCAGGCCGTGACGCCCGCCGCGTTCAAGACCGGCCGCGCCGCCGGCGTGGCAGTGGCGGCGGGCGGGATGGCGGCCGTCGCCGGTGCGGCGTACGTCTGAGCGAGCAGTTCCGCCACCTGCGCCGGCTCGGCGAGCAAGAGCCGGACCGTCATCGCCGTGGCGCGAGTCAGATCAGCGAGCAGGTGCGGGCGAAACGGATCGGCCACGAGCACCTCGAGCATCTCACCGGTGAGGCGGAACGGCACGGCGTCGAGCGCACGCGCCCGGGTCGCATCGAGCCGGAGCACGGCGGCAGGTTCGGGGGCGCGCGGAACGCCTTCGATCCAGCCGCACTGGCAATGCTGCGCCACCGCGGCGAACAGCCGGGACGGCGTCAGGAGGCCGGACTCGAGGGCGAGCGCGGCTGGAGGACGGCCGGTGCGCGCATGGGCATCGGCCAACGAACGGGCGGCCTCCCCGGACACCTGCGTGCGCAGGAAGTCCAGGACGGCCTGGGGATGACTTTCAAACATAGGGGAAGTGTTTGAACGCGGCCGGCATCAGGCTGCCGGCGGGCCGGGCGCGGTGCGCCCCTGTCAGGCGGCGTCGCTCAGAGGTCCTTCAACACGGCGCCGGCCGCGAGCAGCTTCTCACGCATGACCTGGGGGTCCTGCGCCTTTTCCACCGCCTCGTCGGGCGGGATGAGCTCACGGTTGACCAGGCTCATCAGGTGCGTATCCATGGTGATCATACCAAGGGCGGCGCCGGTCTGGATGTCCGAGTTGATGCGGAAAGTCTTGTTCTCGCGGATGAGCGAGGCGATCGAGGTCGTGTTGACCATGATCTCGTAGCCCGCGATGCGCCCGCCGCCGACCTTCTTGCAGAGCACCTGGGAGATGACGGCCTGGACAGACGACGCGAGCTGGGTGCGGATCATGTCCTTCATGTTCGCCGGAAAGGCGTCGACCACGCGGTCGATCGTCTTGGCGGCGCCGTTGGTGTGCAGCGTACCAAAGACGAGGTGACCGGTCTCGGCGGCGCTGATGGCCGCCTCGATCGTCTCGAGGTCGCGCATTTCACCGACGAGAATGATGTCCGGGTCCTGGCGCAGCGCGCGGCGGATGGCCTCGGAAAAGCTCGGCACGTCCATGCCGATCTCGCGCTGGGTGACGATGCAGCGCTTGTGCTGGTGATAGTACTCGATCGGATCCTCAATCGTGATGATGTGGCCGTCGCGGTTCTCGTTGATGTAATTCACCATCGACGCGAGCGTGGTCGACTTGCCTGAGCCCGTCGGGCCCGTCACGAGGATGAGGCCGCGCGGACGGTAGAGCAGCTCACGGATCTTGTCGGGCAGGCCGATGTCGCGCAGGCCGAACATGCGGTTGGGAATCTGGCGCAGCACCAGGCCATAGTTGCCCTTGGCCTTCAGCACCGAGACGCGGAAGCGCGCCTTTTCCATGTAGGCGAAACCGAAGTCGGCGCCGCCCTGAAGCTTCACCCCCTGCTGATGGGCGTCGGGGGTGATCGACAACATCAGCTTCTCCGTGTCGGCCGCAGTCAGGTCCGGTCCTTCGATCGGCACCATGCTGCCGGACAACCGGAGCGTCGGGGGCTGGCCCACCTGGCAGTGCAGGTCGGAGGCCCCCTGCTCCACCACCAATTCCAGCAGGTCGTTCATCTCGTAGCTCATAGGCGTGCGTCGGGTCGTTGAAGGGAAACTCAGGAAGGGTCGTCGACCGTGGCAGCCATGACCTCCGCCAAGGTGGTCAGGCCGGCCGCGGCCTTGTTGAGTCCATCCTCACGCAAGGTTGGCCTGCCTTGCGAGCGTGCGTGCGCCCGGAGGCGCCCCGGAGAGGCATTTTCACAGATAATTTGCCGGGTAACCTCCGACAGGGGCAGGAGTTCGAAAAGTCCGACCCGTCCGCGAAAGCCGGTGCCGGCGCAGGCCGGGCACCCCGCGCCCGCGGCCCAGCGGCCCGCCTCGCCCTGTCCGGCCGCGGCCAGCAACCGGCGCTCGCCGGCATCGAGGGCGTGAGGCCGGGCGCAGGCGGCGCAGATTTTACGTACGAGGCGCTGGGCCACCGCGGCGCGGAGGGCGGCCGCCACCAGGTACGGGCGGGCGCCCAAATCGAGCAGGCGCGTGATCGCCCCGGGCGCATCGTTGGTGTGGAGCGTGGAAAACACGAGATGTCCGGTCAGCGCCGCCTGCAGGGCGATGTCCGCGGTCTCCCGGTCGCGAATCTCGCCGATCATCACAACGTTCGGCGCCTGCCGCAGGATCGCCCGCAACGCAGCGGCAAAGGTCATGCCAACCTCGGGCCGCACCGGCACCTGGTTCACCCCGGACAGCTGGTACTCAACCGGATCCTCGACCGTGATGAGCTTACGGCCAGGACCATTCAGGTAGTGAAGGCACGAATACAGGGTGGTCGTCTTGCCGGAGCCGGTGGGGCCAGTGACAAGCACCAACCCGTCCGCCACGCCGAGCAGGCGCGTCAGCAGTTCTGCATCGTCCGGGGCGAGGCCGAGGTCGGGCAGCCCAACCGCAAGCGCCTCGGGATCGAGCAGGCGCAGCACCAGGCTTTCCCCGTGCAAGGTGGGCAGGGACGACACCCGGACGTCGAACGTGCGACCCTCGGCGGTGACACGCAGCCGGCCGTCCTGCGGCAGGCGTTTCTCGGCGAGCGAGAGTTGGGCGAGAATCTTGACGCGCGACACGATGCCGGCCCGGCGAGCCGACGGCGGCTCCGGACCCTCGTGCAGAACCCCGTCGATGCGGTAACGCACCCGGAGGCGATCCGCCACGGGCTCGAGGTGAACATCCGACGCACGGCGGCGCACGGCCTCGTCGAGCAATGCTTGCACCAGCGGGACCACCGCCTCGCCTGCGTCCTCCTGGACCACGCTGGCGGCAACCCGAGAAAGTTCGCCGTAGGCGAACGGGGTCGGTGTGGCCGGAGTCGTCGGGTAATGCACGGCCAGGGCCTGGTCGAGGGCGGCATCGTCGACAAGTACCGGATCCACCACCCGTCGCAGCCGGGTGGCGAGGCGGTCGAGTCCGTCGGTTGCGAGCGGATCCGCCACGGCGACGACGAGAGCGGCTCCCGTGCAGCGGACCGGCACGAGCCGGTGCCGACGGGCGAAGTCGCCGTCGACCAGCCCGAGGGCGTCTGGCTCGGGCGGCTGGCGAACGAGGTCGTGGGCGACGAGGCCGAACGCCCCGGACGTCGCCAAATCAGGCGGTCCGGGGTGGTGCGGGGAGGAGGCGTCGGTCATCACGGGGGGAAGTCGCGGTGGCCGGGGAACGCCGTCCTCAGCGGTTCAGACTCATGAGGAACTCGGCGTTCGACTTCGTCTTCTTGAGGCGCTGGATGAACATCTCCATCGCCTCCACCGGCGGGATGCCCTGCATCGCGCGGCGCAGGCCGTAGACGCGCAGCATCTCGTCGGGATGATAGATGAGCTCCTCCTTGCGCGTACCGGAGCGATCGATGTTGATCGCCGGGAAGATGCGCTTGTCGGACAGGCCGCGGTCGAGGTGGAGCTCCATGTTGCCCGTGCCCTTGAACTCCTCGAAGATCACTTCGTCCATGCGCGAGCCTGTGTCGATCAGGGCGGTGCCGAGGATGGTTATGCTGCCGCCGCCCTCGATGTTGCGGGCGGAGCCGAAGAACCGCTTGGGTTTCTGCAGGGCCGTGGCTTCGACACCGCCCGACATGATCTTGCCCGAGTTGGACGCAAGCGCGTTGTAGGCACGGGCGAGGCGGGTGATGGAGTCGAGCAGGATGACCACATGCTGCCCCTGTTCGACGAGACGGCGGGCTTTTTCGATCACCATCTCGGCGGCATGCACATGGCTCTCCGGAGCCTCGTCAAAGGTGGACGACACCACCTCGCCCTTGGTGTGGCGCTTGAAGTCGGTCACTTCCTCGGGCCGCTCGTCGATGAGCAGCAGGATGAGCTTCACCTCCGGGAAATTGTGGGAGATGGAGTTCGCGATGTTCTGCAGCAGCACGGTCTTGCCGGTGCGCGGCGGAGCGACGATTAGCCCGCGCTGGCCGAAGCCGACTGGCGTGAGCAGGTCGACGGAACGCATCGAGATGTCCTTATGAATCTCGTTGGCCTCGAGCAAAATGCGCTTGAGCGGATAGTAGGGAACCAACTCCTCGAACGGCGTCACTTTCGAGATGTCATCCGGCGCGCCCCCCATGACGGATCGGATGGCGATGACGGCCGGACAGCGGTCGTCCCCCTCGGGCGCGGCGACGACGACCTCGACCTCGTGTCCGCGCTTGAGTCCGTAGCGGTTGATCAGGGTTTCCGGCAGGTAGGGATCTTCCGGATACAGCCGGTAGTTCACATGCTCATGCACGATGAACCCGTGGCCGCGGTCGGTGAGGTCGATCAGGCCGCGGTCGAGAATCAGGCGTTTCTCCGTGGCGGCGAACTTGAAGATGGCCTCGAGCAGCTGGAGCCGGTTGGGCACGCCGTTGATCGGCACACCGAGCTGGCGGGCGCGGGCGTTGAGCTCCGCCAGGGTCAGCCCGTAGAGCTCATGCAGGTAGAGCGGCTCGCCACCATACTGGGCCGCGAGGGTATCCAACGCGGCCGGATCCTGGAACCGGGCCGGATCAGGCAGGTTACCCTGGCGCACCGGCACGAGTGTGGGCGGCGGGGGCTGGGGCGGATGCTTGGTGTGACCGCCATGGGGCGCATGGCCGCCATGGCCACCGCCACCGCGCGCGGCCTGCTTTTCGAGCCACTTCTGCTTTTTCTTGTCCTTTTTGCGCTTCCACCACGGCTCGCGCTCTCCGCCCGGTCCGTCGAAACCGCCCTGGGACGGCGCACCTTCAGACCGCGGCTCGTCGCCGTGGGACGGTGGCTGACCGCCGCCCGAGGGGCCGCCGTCTTCGGACGAGGCCTCGGAGGCATGCGCCGGCTCGGGGGCCGGGGCAGGCGGAGCTTCGGCCACCGCAGCCGGCTCGGGCTCGCGGGCGCGCGGCACGAAGACCTCGCGCGGCTCAGGAGCGGGAGCCGGGGCGGGCTCGGGAGCGCGTTGCACCACCGGGGCGGGCGCCGGCGCAGGCGGCGGGGCTTCCAACGCCAGCTCGGGCGTGGCGGTCTCCGCAGCCTTGGCCTTGGATGATTTGCGGGGCGCGCGCGGCTTGGCCGGAGCGGCCGTCTTCTTGACGGTCCGGGTCTTCTTGGCCTTCGCGCTGGCCTTGGCGGGCTTTTCTTCGCCGGTCTCGGAATCTTGCATGGATAAAAAGGGATCGCCCGTCGCTCCAACCCCCGCCGCGGCGGCGGGTCCTCAACCCCGCAGGGTCTGCAACAGATGAACGACCTGGGCGCGGAGGAAATCCACGTCTCCGTCGTTCAAGAGGACATAGTCGGCGAGCTCGAGTTTGTGGGCCAAGGGCAATTGCTTGGAAATTCGCTGTTCGGCGAGCGCTCGGGGAATGCCGCGCTCCTCCAGCCGGGCGAACTGCACGGCGGACGATGTGGCCACGCAGACGGTGAAATCAAACCAATTTTCGAGCCGTTTCTCGAAGAGCAGCGGCACCTCGACGATCCAGTCGCCCTGCTCCGGCGGCCCGAAATGCTGCCGCCAGAGGGCATACAGGCGTGGGTGGACCTCCGCCTCGAGCCAGGCGCGGTCCGCGTCGTCGGCGAACACCCGTGCACCCAGCGCGGCCCGGTCGATCGTGCCGTCCGGGCGGAGCACGCCGGCGCCAAAGCGGTCGCGCACGGCGGCAATCACCTCGGGTGACGTAAGGATGCGCTCGCGCACGGCCGCATCCGAGTCGAACCGGTGCAGCCCGGCGGCTTCGAACAGGCGGGCTGCGGTCGATTTGCCCGAGCCCATGCCGCCCGTCAGTCCGATGATCATGAGGAACGCGAATCGCGCACGGTTTTCAAAATGGGCTTGCCGGTAACTCTAGCAAATAATTATTCCAAGGCCACTTCCTGCGGCACCGCCCAGGCGGCGGCATGTTTCCCCACACCGATACCTCCCACCCGATCGCGGTCGCCCAAGCGGTCGAGGAGGTGCAGCGCGAAGTGTATCCGGGACACTCGCATGCCCTGATCCGGCAGCTCTTCGCCGACGTGCAGGCGATGTTCGAGGGGCGGTATCACGATTACCAGCCGATCGACCTGCGGTATCATGATTTTCAGCACACGCTCCAGGCCACGTTGTGCATGGCGGAGCTCGTGGCCGGCCGCGCCCGCGCCTCGGCCGAACCGGCGCTGAGTGCGCGCGAGTTCGAGTGCGGCATCGCCGCGGTGGCGCTGCACGACACCGGCTACCTCAAGTTGCGCGGCGATCGCACGGGCTCCGGGGCCAAGTACACCTACACCCACGTGCTGCGGAGCTGCTCCTTTGCGGCGAGCTACCTGCCCACCCTCGGCTTCGGTCAGGAGGAGCTCACCATCGCGCTCAACGCCATCGGCTGCACCGGTCCCGCCTCCAGCCTCTACCCCATCGCCTTCGGCTCGCCGGCGGAGAAGATTGTCGGCTCCTGCGTCGCCACCGCAGATTTCCTCGGCCAGATGGCCGCGCCGGACTACCCGGACGAGCTCGGCATTCTCTACGCGGAGTTTGAGGAGTCCGACGACTACCTGCGCGTGCCGCACGAAGCCCGGGTGTTCAAGTCGGCGGACGACCTAATCGCGCGCACGCCTGAGTTCTGGCGGGGACACGTCCTGCCGAAGCTCAACTTGTCGTTCCAAGGCGTGTACCGCTACCTCGCCGATCCCTTTCCCGACGGACCCAACCGTTATCTCGAAGCCATCGAGCGCAACATCACCCACATCCAACGCCTGAAGCGCACTTAAGCCTTCTCCCCTGAGGCCCATGCTCGCGACCATCTTTTCCGCTGCCCTACAAGGCATCGATGCGGAGCTCGTCCACGTCGAAGTCAACTCCGGCGAACGCGGCGACCCAAAACTCATCCTCGTCGGATTGCCCGACGCCGCCGTCAAGGAATCGGACGACCGCGTCTCCTCCGCGCTCGCCAACAGCGGGTTTGCGATGCCGCGAACCCGGACGACGATCAATCTCGCGCCCGGCCATCTGCGCAAGGAAGGCCCGTGTTACGACCTGCCGATCGCGCTCGGGCTGCTCGTCGCCACCGCGCAGCTCCAGACCTCCCGCGCCGACGACCTGCTCATCGCGGGCGAGCTCAGCCTGTCGGGTGCCACGCGTCCGGTGCGGGGCGCACTGGCCATGGCACGGCTGGCCCGCCGGCTAGGGCGGCGGGGCATGCTCCTGCCCCGCGCCTCCGCCCGCGAGGCCGCCCTGGTCGAAGGTATCTCCGCGTATCCGGTCGACTCGCTTGACCAGGCTTTCCGCTTTCTCGCCGGCGAGCTCGCGCTCGAGCCCTTTCCTCACACCGAAGCGCTTGCCGCCACGCAGGCCCCGCACGAGGCGCACACCGGCGATTTCGCAGAAGTGAAAGGCCAGCACGCGTTGCGACGCGCCATCGAGGTGGCGGTGGCGGGAAGTCACAATCTGTTGATGATCGGACCGCCCGGCTCGGGGAAGTCGATGATCGCGAAACGCATTCCCTCGATCATGCCCTCGCCCACGCTCGACGAATCGCTGGAGATTCTGGGAATTCACTCGGCGGCGGGACAGACCCTCGGCAACGGCTCGTCGGCCTTTGGCCGCCGTCCCGTCCGTTCGCCGCACCACACCATCTCCGACGTGGGGCTGCTCGGCGGAGGCACGATTCCCGGACCCGGCGAGATCTCGCTCGCCCACCACGGTGTGCTCTTCCTCGACGAACTGCCGGAGTTCAAACGCAGCGCGCTCGAGGTTCTCCGCCAGCCCCTCGAAGACGCAGCCGTGACGATCTCCCGCAGTGCAGGAAAGGTCACCCTGCCCTGCAGCTTCATGCTCGTCGCCGCCATGAATCCCTGCCCGTGCGGGTACCTCGGCTCGGCCAAACACGAGTGCCGTTGCTCGCCCACCCAAATTCAACGTTACCGCGCGCGGATCAGCGGTCCCTTGCTCGACCGCATCGACCTGCACGTCGAGGCGCCGGCCCTTTCCATTCAGGAACTGCGCAGCGCCGAGCCGGGCGAAACCTCAGCCACGCTCCGCGACCGGATCCAGCAGGCGCGCAACTGCCAGCACGGCCGTTTCGCCGGCAGCCGCACCACGGCCAACGCCCGCATGACCCACGCCCAGATCCGCTCCCACTGCGCCCTCGATTCGTCGCTGGGCGACCTGCTGCAACAGGCGATGGAGCAACTGCATCTCTCGGCGCGCGCCTACGACCGGATTCTCAAGGTCGCCCGCACGATCGCCGACCTCGCGGGCGCCGACCGGATCGCGGCGCCCCACCTGCTGGAGGCGATCCAGTACCGCAGCCTCGACCGGGCTGTGTTCTATTGAAACGAAGGTCAAAAAACCCGTTACAGTTCGCGCCCGCCGGTCCGATCCAAGGAAACATGATCGCTGAGCGCACCCGTCACACCGAACCCGCGAGGGAGGACCTCGTCCTGAACGGTGAGACCGCGCTGATGCTGTCCCTGCTTTCCGGGGTGGCCCGCCGCGACCTCGAGCGCCACCTCCGCCACTCTCCCCTGCTGGTCAAACTGGCCGCCGACTTGCGCGAGGTGGAGCAACGCCTCGGCACGGCCGACGAACGTCCGGCCGATCTCGCCCAGGCGCAGACGCTGGGTCACCAGATTCGCAACCTGTTGTGCATGGCGGTGCTGGCCGACGAGGCGCGCACCCTGCTCGGGCCCGAGTCCGTCTCGGCCACGCCGTTTCCGGCCTGCGCCTGACCTGCTGGTCGGTCAGTTCTGCGCCTGCTTGAGCGCAAACAGGTACTTGTCGACCTTGTTGGCCGTGATCACGCCGTAGTTGATCGTGCCCAACCAGCCGGACATGATGATGCCGACGCTGCCGGCATGGAACAGACCGGGCAATTGGTCAGACAGGTTCATCGACACCGGCAGCCCCTCGAACTTGGTCCCGAACGACGTGCCGCCCGTGTGGGTCGTGTAACGCTCGATCGTGCGCGGCGTCGCCGCCTCCTTCCAGTCGATCTTGGCCCGGACGCCGGGAATGTATTTCTCCAGCGAAATGATCGCCTCCTCGATCAGGCGCTCCTTGTGCCGGGCGTAGTCCTCCTCGGAGAGCGCATTCCAGTCCGGGTAACGCCCGTTGAGCGACGCCACCACGGTGTAGCGGTCCGACCCGGGACGCGTGTCGGGATAGTAGACGGAAAACGTGCGGCTGGTCGTATGCAGGTCGGTGAGTTCCTGCGGACTGTACTTCGGCGCCTCGGAGGTGAAGACGAGGTCGCCGATGTGGGGAATCGTCTCCCCTTTTCGGATACCGAGGTAGACCTGGCAGGAACTCGTGTTGATCCGCACCGCGCGGGCCTGGGCGACAAACTCCGGCGGAAAGTTCTCCTCCCCGGCGAGACGGAAGATGGTATTCTTGATGTTGGCGTTCGACAGCACGGCCTTGGCGCGGATCACCCGGCCACTCTTGGCCACGATGCCGCAGGCAACCTTCCGGCCGTTGCGCTCCTCAACGAGGATGCGGTCGACCAGCACCTTCTTGCGCAGCTCGACGCCATTCTTCTTCAGCTCGTCGGTCATCTTCTCGATCAGCAGGTCGGAACCGCCGCGGAAGGTGTAAACGCCCGCCCCCATGAAGTTGGAGAAGACGATACCGAACGTGATGGCGGGATCGTCGAGGGTGGAACCGTTGGCGTAGGCAATCGGTTCCATCAGCAGCCGGTGCACGTCGTCGCGTCCGGGGAAGAACCGGTTGAACATCTGCCCCGTGGTCTCGGGGTTGTTGTCGTAGTAGTTCATCGCCCGCAGGTGGTCGTAGAACGCCTCGACCTGTTCGCGCGGCAGCTTGAACTGCTCGACGAGCACGCGGGTGTAGTCCTCCCGGGTAAAGGTCGTCCAGACATCCATCTGCGGATTGATGAACCGGATGTCCTTCAGCTGCACGATCGAGTCGGCGATCTCCTTCGTCCAGTAGCGTCGGCACGATTTGATCATGCCGCTGGGAAAGCCGTGCAGGGAAATGTCGAAAATGTGTCCGCCCTTGCGGGTGAACCAGGTGGCGAGACCGCCGTATTGGTAATGGTGCTCGAGCAGCAGCACGCGGTGGCCGGCCTTCGCCAGCACATTGGCCCCGGTCAATCCGCCCAAGCCGCTGCCGATGACGATCACGTCATACTCGTCCGCCACCCCTTTGAGCCAGTCGTAAGCCATGGAAAGGGCGAGTGAAGGCGCGCCCGGCGTTTCCGCAAGGGGGTTTTGCACCCCGAAAGGGGAGCGTGTCGCCGACCCGCCCCCCATCGTTCTCGTAATCGTAATCGTTCTCCGGTTGGGGAGGAAATTTCCGATCCGGAGAACGAGAACGATTACGAGAACGAGAACGATTACCAGAACGACCCCTAAACCTAGCCGCGGAAGGCGTTCACTGACGCGATCACGTGGTCGACCTGGGCGTCGGTCAGTTCCGGGAAGATCGGCAGGCTCACGCAGGTCGCCGCCGCCCGCTCCGCGACCGGCAGGGATCCTTCGGCGTAACCCAGGTCCGCGTAGCACTTCTGACGGTGCAGCGGCACCGGATAGATCAGGTCGGTGCCGACGTCGCAGGCGGTGAGGTGGGCGCGCAGGGCATCGCGGCGCGGATGGCGCACGGTGAACTGGTGGAAGACACTTCGTCCGTATGCCGGCTGATCGGGCAGGCGCAGGTCGGCGAGCCGGAGGCCGTCGAGATAGCGTTGGGCAATTGCCTGACGGCGCGCGGTCCAGCTAGCGAGGTGCGGTAATTTCACGTTGAGCAGCGCACCCTGAAATCCGTCCATCCGGAAGTTTCCGCCGACGATGTCGTGGTAATAACGCCGGTCCGAACCGTGCACCCGAATGTGACGAGCCCGCGTGAACAGGGCCTCGTCCCGCGCCACGAGCGCCCCGCCCTCGCCGCAGCCACCGAGGTTCTTGGTCGGGTAAAAGCTGAAGGTGCCGACATCGCAAAAACTACCGACGGGGATCGCGCCATACCGAGCGCCGACCGCCTGCGCACAGTCCTCGATGACGAAGAGACGATGCTTCCGTGCGATCGCCATGATTTCCTCGATCCGCGCCGGTTGGCCAAAGAGGTGGACGACGATCAGCCCCTTCGTTCGGGGCGTGATCGCGGCCTCGAGCTTGGCCGGATCGAGATTGAAGGTACCCTCCTCCACGTCGACAAAGCGCGGCGTCGCTCCGACGTAGCTCACGCCCCAGACGGTCGAGATAAAGGTGAAGGGCGGCGCGATCACCTCGTCGCCCGGTCCGAAACCGGCGAGCATGCAGGCGATGTGGAGCGGAGAGGTGCCGCTATTGAGCGCGAGCGCCCGCGGGTAGCCGAGCGTGGCGGCGAAGGCCTTTTCGAAGTCCTCCACGTCCTTGCCGAGACAGAACCGGTTCGCGTCATACGTCGCGGTCAACGCGGCGAGCGCCTGCTCGCGCAACGCGCGATGCTGGAGGGAGAGATCGAGGAACGGAACCTTCATGGGATCAACGCCAAGCCAAATCACGAACCAGACCGAAACAAAACATGTTTCTGACCCTACGGACAAGTTAGTCCCTTGCCGCTCCTAAAAGGATCGAGGTAATGGTCCGTCACAGTGCGGTTGCATCTCAGCGAAACTCACCTTTCAGCGAGATAAAGGGCACTCGGTAGATCGCAAAATCTCGATGATCGGTTGTCACCACGGCCCCGGGATGCGCGCGGGCCAACAGCACGGCGCAAGCGTCTGCATAGTCCATCATCGGAGCATAGCGCTCCATTAATCCGAGCACTGCGTCGGGAGGTGATTCTTTGACGGCAATGCCACCAACCAGCCGACGGAGCGCCGCCAAGGCGCGAGGCTCGTTGGCAAAATGATGCGTCACTTCCGCGAGCGCCGACGAAAAGGTAATCCAAGGAGGAGGCAGCGGACGAATCGTTCCGACCGCCCACTCGTGATGACAATCGGCTGCGTCGATCAGGGCAATCAGCGGACCCGCATCAGCGATGATTGTCGGCATGAATACGGGCGCGCAGGACTCGACGACGATCAGACTTGCTGGACGGCGCACCCATACTCACCGCGCCGATGGCATCGTCCAAGCCATAGAGTGCACTCCTCTTGCTGAGAGGCGGCAAATCCGCGCGAACGACCGGCCGGAGGCCCTTACCCGTACGCCCGCGCGCCTTGCGGGTGGCGGATTTAGTAACGCGCGCCTTGGTTACCGTGCTCATCTCGCCAATCTGGCGAATCCGCTTCCGGCTGGCAAGAGCGGGAGCGATCGCGAACTCATCGTCGCTGCAAGGACGTAATCACATTTCTTTCTTCGCAACCCGGCCGATCAACGCCTCGACCAACGCATCCAGGCTGGGCTTGGCTGCCTCGAAATCCGGCTTCATGCCGAGTTCGGTCATCGTCTCGGTCGTCTGCGGACCGATGCTGCCAAACAGCGGTTTCTTGGCGCCGGCAGACAAGGCGAGCTGGGCCGACTGGTCGTGGAATGACTGCGCGGCGGAGGAACTCGCGAAGAGCACCACATCGGCGCCCTTCTGACGGAAATCGTCGGCGGCCGGATGGCTCGAAAGATCGACCTTCTCGGTCTTGTAGAGCGGCAGCCGGTCAACGATCGCCCGGGCGGCTTCCAACTTCTTCACCAAGGTGTCCCGGTTCAGGTTGCCGGTGACGACGATGACCTTGGCGCTGTCGAGGCTGCCCGTGGCAATGAGCGCATCGGCGAGCGAGGCCCCGGTGGCGGTGTCGGGCATGCATTCGACCCGGATATGATACTTCTCGATCTCGCGGGCGGTGGCGGCGCCGACGCAGGCGAAGCGCAGCATGCCCAGCGCCCGGATATCCGGGAAACCCTTGAGGAAATCCTCGAAGAAGAACCGCACGCCGTTGGCCGAGGTGAATACGATCCAATCGTAGGTACCGAGGTCGGACAGGATCTCGATCAACGGCTCGCGCGCCACGTCCTTTACGATGTTGATCAGCGGAATCTCGATCACCTCGGCCCCGAGCGTCTCAAGTTTGTCGCGCAGGTCGCTGTTCTGATCGCGCGTGCGGGTGATGGCGACGCGCCGGCCGAAGAGCGGCAGGTGCTCGAACCAGTCGATCTGCTCGTGGTGGGCAACGACGTCGCCCACGAAGATGATCGCCGGCGCCGCCAGTTTCGCGGCCTCAACGCGGTCGGCGAGATCGGCCACCGTGCCCGCCACACTGCGCTGTCTGCCGAGCGAGGCCCATTGCACCACGGCCGCCGGCGTGGACGGCGCCAGGCCGCCCGCCACCAGTTCGGCGAGGATGAAACGCAGGTGCCCCATGCCCATGTAGATGGCGAGCGTGGCGTTCTTCAGTGCTCCGTAGGCGCGCCAGTCGACCTGCAGCTCGTGCTTTTTCGGGTCCTCGTGTCCGGTGAGAAAGATCAGCGACGAACTCGTGTTGCGATGCGTCAGCGGAATCCCGGCATAGGCGCCGGCGGCCAGCGCCGCGGTGACGCCCGGCACGACCTCGAAACGCACGCCGTCCTTCGCCAGCGTGCGTGCCTCCTCGCCGCCCCGCCCAAAGACGAACGGATCGCCGCCCTTGAGTCGCACCACCCGGCGGCCGGCTTTCGCGTGCTTCACCAGAAGGGACTCGATCTCCTCCTGCGGCACCGAGTGAAAACCCGCCTTCTTGCCCACGTAGACGACCTCGCACCCGGGTTTGCACCAGGCCACGAGTTCGGGGTGGACGAGGTAATCGTACACGAGGACGTCAGCTTGGGCGATGAGCTCCCGAGCCCGGAACGTGACCAGGCCGAGGTCGCCGGGACCAGCGCCGACGAGATAGACGATACCTTTTTCAGACATGAGAGAAGATTGGGTCACAGAGAGCACGGAGCTCCGACACAGAGTTCACGGAGGCCCGGTTGAAGTTCGTGGAACTCGATGCGAATGATCACTCCGGAAGCAGCGTGCGAAAGCCGTGGTCTCTGGGTCGAAGCGTCGTGTCCTTTGCGGCTAAAGCTTGAATCCGAGATAAGACAGCGTCGCGCGGGCGAACTCGACTGGGCGGTCGAAATCGACCGGGGCGAGCGGTAGGCTGCGCAGGCCGATCTCGTCGTGGAAGAACCAGAGGGTATCCGCCGTCGCGTGAGTGGCCAGCGCGGTCTGGCAGCCGCCGCCGAGAGCCGACTGGAACGCGCGTTCGAGCGTCACATGCCGGGCGGTCCTGGCATCAAAGGCATGCGCAAACCGGTCCGTTTCGCCCGCGCGACATTGGACGGCCACCGCCGCCTGGCCGACGGCCGGGACCATGTGTTCAAAGCCAAGCGGGTGAAACGACACCCCCGGCCAGTTGCCGATACCCAGGCGCGCCAGGCCGGCTGCTGCGAGAATGGTGGCATCGGCCACGTGGTCGGAGCCGATCTTGCGCAGGCGCGTGTCCACGTTGCCGCGGATCTCGGTGAACTGCGCGTCCGGAAAGAGCATGCGCACCTGCAGGCGACGGCGCGGACTGCCGGTGGCAATGAGCGAGGGCGTCTCGACGCCGTCGCGCAGCACGAGCACGTCGCGGGCGTCGGCCCGCGGCAGGTAACCGGCGATGGCGAGCCCCTCCGGCATGTCGCCGGGGAGGTCCTTGGTGCTGTGCACCGCCACGTCGGCTTCGCCGCGCAGCAGGGCCTGCTCAAGCTCGGTGGTGAAGAGTCCCTTGCCCCCCTTCTTCTCGAGAGACCACTCGGTCTGACGGTCGCCGGTGGTGACGATCTTGAGCAGCTCCGTCTCGACCCCCAACTGCTCGCGCAGCCGCGCCGCCACCATCTCCGTTTGCGTGAGGGCGAGCGGACTCTTGCGGGTGGCGAGGACGGTCTTCGACATCGCGGTTTAAAGGAAAAGTTGAAGTTGAAGGCCCAAAGCAAACGGGCCGGCCGTTCCGGCCGGCCCGTTGAAAAAACGCAGGCTCGGAACCTCAGTACGCCGCCTGGGCGCCCTTGATGTTCTTCTTCGTCATCCAGGGCATCATGCTGCGCAGGTAGGCACCGGTCTTCTCGATCTGATGCTTTTCGCCGGCCTTGAGCAGCTTGTTGTAGTTCTTCAGGCCGCCCTTGTATTCCTTGACCCACTCCTTGGTGAACTTGCCGGTCTGGATCTCCTTCAGGATCTTCTTCATCTCGGCCTTGGTCTTCTTGTTCACGACGCGCGGGCCGCGGGTGATGTCACCGTACTTGGCGGTCTCGGAGATCGAGAAGCGCATGCCGGCGATGCCGGACTCGTACATGAGGTCGCAGATGAGCTTCAGCTCGTGCAGGCACTCGAAGTAAGCCATCTCCGGCTGGTAACCGGCCTCGACCAGCGTTTCGAAGCCGGCCTGGACGAGCGCCGAGGCGCCGCCGCACAGCACGGCCTGCTCGCCGAAGAGGTCGGTCTCGGTCTCTTCCTTGAAGGAGGTCTTGAGCACGCCGGCGCGGGTCGAGCCGATGCCCTTCGCCCAAGCGAGGGCGGTCTTGAGGGCGGTCTTCGACTTATCCTGGGCCACCGCGACGAGGGCGGGCATGCCCTTGCCTTCGGCGTAGAGGCGGCGGACCATGTGGCCGGGGCCCTTCGGGGCGACCATGATGCAGTCGACGTCCTTCGGCAGCTGGATCAGGCCGAAGTGAATCGCGAGGCCGTGGGAGAACAGGAGGGTCTTGCCCTTGGTCAGGTTCGGCTTGATCGAGGACTCATAGACGTCCGCCTGCTTCATGTCGGGCAGGCCGACCATGATGACGTCGGCGCGGCGCACGGCCTCACCGGTTTCAACGACTTCGAAGCCGTGCGACTCGGCCACCGGCTTCGACTTGGAACCCTCGTAAAGGCCGATGATGACCTTGACGCCGGAATCCTTCAGGTTGAGGGCGTGCGCGTGGCCCTGGGAACCATAGCCGAGAACGGCGATGGTCTTGTTCTTGAACACGCCGAGGTCGGCGTCTTTGTCGGTGTATACTTTGGCGGGCATGATGAAAGGGGATGTGGGGGGTTAGCGTTTGACGGCCAGCTGGCCGGTGCGGGCGAGTTCGATGATGCCGAAGGGCTCCAGCAGCTTGATGAAGGCCGAGACCTTGCCCTCGTCACCCGTGACCTCGATGATGACGGAGTCGGAGGACACGTTGACGATCTTGGTCCGGAAGATGTCGCAGATCTGCATGATCTCCGAACGGGTCCGGGAGTCGGCCTTGACCTTGACGAGAACGAGCTCGCGAATGACGGCCTGGCCCTCGGTAAAGTCGACGACGTCCACCACGTTGACCAGCTTGCGCAGCTGCTTGATCGCGAGGTCGAGGGCGGATTCGTCGCCTTTCAGCACGACGGTGATCCGCGACAACGACGCGTCGTGCGTGGGGGCGACGTTGAGCGAGTCGATGTTGAAGCCGCGGCCGGAAAACATGCCGGCCACGCGTGCCAGAACGCCGAACTTGTTCTCAACGAGGACGGAGATCGTGTGTCGCATCGGGTGGAATGATATGGGTGGGATTTGCTTCCGAAAACGCCGCTTGGACGGCGAGGGACTCGAACCCCCGACCCTCTCGGTGTAAGCGAGATGCTCTAACCAACTGAGCTAGCCGTCCTAGGCAAAGGCGAGAGCTAAGCGGGCGGGCCGCTCGGGTGACAAGGATTTATTCGGGCGGGAAGACCGGCCGGGCCGGTCTTCCCGGAGGCAGCGGAGCCCGGAAGGGCTGCGCCGTAGCGACTCAGACCGCGGCCAGCGCCGCCTTGGGCTTGAGCAGGCCTTCCCGGACCATCAGCTCGGCGTTCTGCACGGCGTTGAGCGCCGCTCCCTTCCAGAGATTGTCGCCGCTGACCCAGAACGAGAGGCCGTTGTCGAAGGCGGTGTCGACGCGGATGCGCCCCACCCCGCACTTCACCTTTTCGGCGAAAGCGAGCGGGGTCGGATAGCGCTTCTGGGCCGGGTCATCGACCAGCTCGGCGCCCGGGAAGGCAGCAATGGCCGAGCGGGCGGCGGCGACACTGACCGGACGCTCAAACTCGGCGCAGACCGAGATCGAGTGCGCACGCACGACAGGAACGCGGACGGTGGTGGCGGACACCTTGAGATTCGGCAGGCCCATGATCTTGCGGCTTTCCTGCGCCATCTTCGTCTCCTCGCCCGTGTAGCCGGTGGCGTCGAACGAATCGATGTGCGGGATGCAGTTGAACGCGATCTGGTACGGATAAACCGTATGCGTGATCGGTTCGCCCTTCACCGACGCCCGCACCTGGGCATCGAGCTCACGCACGGCCTCGGCGCCCGTGCCGGACACCGATTGATAGGTGGAGATGATGATGCGCTTGAGGCCGAAGGCCTGATGCAGCGGCCAGAGCCCCATGAGCATGATGGCCGTCGAGCAATTCGGATTGGCGATGATGCCCTCGTGGGCGCGCAGCTTCTCCGGATTGATCTCCGGGATGACCAGCGGGACCTTCGGGTCCATGCGCAGCGCGGAGCTCTTGTCGATCACCAGGCAGCCGGCCTTGACGGCATCCGGCGCGAGGGCACGCGTGACCGAGCCCCCGGCAGCAAAGAAGGCCACATCGACGTCGGCGAAGACGCCCGGCTTGGCTTCCTCGATCGTGTAGGTCCGGCCGTTCACCGTGACCTTTTTGCCGGCCGAACGCGCGGAGGCGAACAGCCGGAGGCTGGCCGCAGGGAACGCCCGCTCATGCATGAGCCGGACAAGCTCTTGACCGACAGCGCCCGTGGCGCCGACGATACCGACAACGTACTGGTTCTTGTTCACGATGGAGACTCCTTGGGAATTGTTCATGCAAACCTGCACCCGCCTCGGCATCAAGCCCGCAGACCGGGTCCTGCTGGCACGCATCAGCACCCAGACGCTGCAAATCTACCGCAACAACGAGGTCGTGCAAGCCTACCCGATCTCCACGTCGCTCCGCCCGCCCTCCAATGTACGTGACTCCCTCGGCACCCCGCGCGGCCTGCATGTGATCGCGGAGCGCATTGGCGCTGGGCAGCCGCCGGGCATGGTGTTCAAGGCCAGGATCCCGACCGGCCGGCACTTCACCGAATTCGGCGAGGAGGCCAATCGCACCACCAACTTCGTGACCACCCGCATTCTCTGGCTGCGCGGCCTCGAGCCAGGGGTGAACGCGGGAGGCAACGTGGACAGTTACGAGCGCTACATCTACCTCCACGGCACCAACCACGAGGATCGGATCGGCGAACCGCAAAGCGGCGGCTGCGTGCTGTTGCGCAACCTGGACATGATCGAGCTCTACGACGCGGTGCGCGCCGGCGACCACGTCTACATCACCGATTGACGGGCGACGCCGGAGGACGACCGGCGGGGCGCCGGATCACTCGTTCGCGCCGACGATGTAATTGTTGCTGGCGTCGGTCGGGGTGTTGAGTTCGACACGCGCCTGGTTGCCGACCTTCACCACCCGGACACGTTCGCCGCCGACGAAGGGAGGATTGTTCTCCTGCACGATCGACACGACCGTACCGTCATCCATCGCCACCTGGATTTTCTGCCCTTCACGCCGCGAGGCGACTTTCTCGACCGAGGAACCGGCGATGCCGCCCACCACAGCGCCCACGGCGCTGGCCGCGACGGTTGCGGGGTTGGCCCCGATCGCGATGCCGCGCCCCACCGAAGAGCCGACACTTTGGCCCGTCGACGTACGCTGGCCGGTGTCCCGCTCGATCGTGACCGCCTCGACCGAAATCACCGTGCCCAACTCGTGGGTTTGGATCTGGTTGACCTGACCGGCCGAGTAGACCGGACGGGATGACGACGCCGAAGAGCAGCCCGCAACAACCAGGGCCAGGCTCGCAACACCTACCGCAATCGAGTGCAGCCGCACGCGTGAGTTCATGGAGATATAGAGACGGGGGGACGGACGGGTCGGTTCCAAAGCGTCGGACCGATTGAGCTTCGATGCAAATTGCCTGCCGCAAACCGCGAAGTCAAAACCGGAGCGAGGTCGGACCGATGAACTATCCCCGACCTGAGCCGAAAAGCAAACGGAGGGAATTGAGGCAGACCACGACCGTGCTGCCCTCGTGGGCCGCGACGCCCAGAGCGAGGGGCACGACGCCAAAGATCGCGGCGACGGCCATCAGCGCAACGACTCCCAGGGAGATGGCCAGGTTCTGGCGGATCACCGCCCTCGCCCGCCGGCTCACCCGCAGTGCGGCCATGACGTTCTCGATGCGATCATGCATCAAGATAACCTCCGCCTGCTCCAGCGCCGCATCGCTGCCCCGCGCCCCCATGGCCACGCTGACATCGGCGGCCGCGAGGCTCGGCGCATCGTTCACGCCATCGCCCACCATGGCAACGCGGCCGCCCGCCGCGCGCAGACCCTGAATCGCCTCCACTTTCTGCTCCGGCGAAAGCCCGGCCCGCACCTCGTCGAGCCCCAGCTCCCGGGCGACGGCCTCGGCGGTCTGGCGACGGTCGCCGGTGAGCATCACGCTCCGGATGCCGGTCCGCTTCAGCTCGGCCAGCACCTCCCGCGACGACGAGCGGATCTCGTCGCGCAACAGCACCCGCCCCACCACCTCCGGGCCCACCACCCACACCTCGGCGAGTTCGGCCGGCGCGGCCGGCAGCGTGCGGGCCCACTCCGCGAGCGGCCCGCGTTCGAGCAATTCCCGGCGCCCGAGCATGATCTGCGCGCCATCGATCCGGCCGCGCACGCCTTGCCCGGTGAGGGATTGAAACTCGTCGAGGCTCAACTCCCGCACACCGCGGGCCCGGGCGTCCTTCACGATGGCCCGTGCCAGCGGATGCTGCGAGTTCGCTTCGAGGGCCAGCGCCAGCTCCATCACGTCCTGCTCGCGACCGGGCGGAAAACTCTCGTAGGCGGTGACCGCGAGTTCGCCCGTCGTGAGCGTACCGGTCTTGTCGAGCGCGACGACAGTGATGCCCGCGAGTTTCTCGATCGCGCCGCCGCCACGGAACAGGACGCCATGCCGGGCACCCCACGCGATCGCCGCGAGGATGGCGGACGGAATCGACAGCACGAGGGCGCACGGGCTCGTCACCACGAGGAGGGTCATCGTCCGGTAAAACGCCGACGTCTGTCCCTCGATGTTGGCGAAGGCCGGCACGCCGAGGACGCGCCACCAGACAACGAACATCACCGCGCACACGCCCAGCACCGCGAGGGTGTAGGTGCCGCCGAACTTGTCGGTGAACCGCTCGCTGGGCGCGCGCAGCTTCTGCGCCGTCTGAATCAGCCGGATGATCTTCTGCAGCGTGCTCTCCGCCGGCAGGCGCCGCACGGTGAACTCAACCGCGCCCCAGAGATTGAGCGTGCCGCTAAACACAGGATCGCCGACCGCCTTCTCGACCGGGAGTGACTCGCCCGTCAGCGCCGACTCGTCGCAGGCACTGCGTCCCTTCACGATCTCGCCGTCGGCCGGAAAGGCCCCACCGGGCCGCACCAGCACCCGGTTGCCCACCGCCAATGACTCGACCGGGACCTCCCGCTCGCCGCCATCGGGCAAAATCAATGATGCGTACTTGGGGGCGGATTTGAGCAGCGCATTCACCTCACGGTGAGTGCGATCGAGCGCAAAGGCCTCCATAGCGCCCGAAGCGGAGAACAGGAAGAGCAGCAGTACGGCCTCGCCCCAGGCGCCGATTGCGACCGCGCCGACTGCCACCGCGAGCATAAGGAAGTGAATGTCGAGTTTTCCGCTGCGGATATTCTCCCACGTGTCCTTCGCGGCGTCCCAGCCGCCCGCGATCAGGGCGACAGCGTACAGGGCCCGGCCCAGCCAGTCTGGACCGATGTCCAGCCGTTCGACGGCAAATCCGCCCATGCCCGCCAACCCGCAAACCGCGGCGAGCACGGTGAGTGCCTTCCACTCCGGTTGTTCCGGAACCGCCGCCGGCGCCTGGAGTTCGGGCCAGGCGAACTCCCGCCACTTCCAGAACTTCGGCGCGGTGGCGCAACTCTGCTCCGAAAACTCGGTCACCCCTCCCATACGGTTCACCACATAACCGGCCGGCGCCCGGGCGTCCGCACCGAGCTGGGACTCGATCGCCGCCAGCGTCTCCGCCAGACGGCGCTGTAAGGTCGACTCGTCGTAGTCGCCCAAGGTCGCCACCGACACCCTGCGCGCCGCCGGATCGATTCTCACCGCTTCCACGCCCGGCTCGCGCCGGAGAAAGTCGGCGAGCGTTTCTGTCCACGAAGGATGCATGGCCTGTTGCAACACATCCCGGCCCGCAGGGCAAACCGCGAGCGGCCTCGTCGGCCCGCGCGCCGTCACGGCCAGACCAACTCGACCCTCACCGGGCGGTGGTCGGAGGCGTCGCCGGTACCGGGGCCGTCATGGATGCGGGCGCCGCCTCCGCCAACCCGGCCCGCCAGCGCCTTCGACACGAAGATGTGATCGACGCGCGTATAACTGTCCTCCCGCCGGTAACGGTGGGTCCACGTTTCCCCGCGACTGTCGGCCGCCGGCAGCAGACTGCAGATCTCCGTCGCTCCGCGGCGCAACACGGCGCGCACCGGGCGGGACGCGGGCCCGTCGTTGAAATCGCCCACGAGCAGAAATGGCGCCGACGCCGGCTCGGGAAACCGGGCGAGGATCCGGTCGCGCACCGCCTCGGCCTCACCGGCGCGGCGCAGCGCAGACTGCGGATCATCCTTCCGTTCCGTGAAGCGGCTCTTCAGGTGCACGACAAACAGCGTCAGTTCCCCGTCCGGAACCGCGAAACGCACCTCCAGCAGGCCGCGCTTCAAAGCCTCCTCCGCACCGAGGTATCGAAACGTCAGGTCGGTGTGCCGGACTACGGCGGCGAAGGGTCGCCGTGAGAGGACGGCCACGTAGCGCGGCTCATCCCCCGTCTCGAGGATCTCCGCATGCGGATAACTCATCCCTTCGGAGGCGAGGTCACGCCGGAGCTCGTCGAGAAACGCGCGCCCGCCCATTTCCTGGAGCGCGAGCACGTCGGCATCGAGCGAACGGATGACCCCGCGCAAGGCACGCTTGGCGTCCTCGGGTTTCGGATACGCCGGACGGAAGCCGTCCGGCGTCTGGCGGTCGGCGAGGGTGTAGTTTTCGACGTTGTAGGTCGCCACGACCAGCCGCTCGCCGTACGCCGGGCTAGTGCACGCGAGCAGGGTGAACAGCAGCCAGGGGAGGAGCCGCATGCGGGAGGAAGGCGTCGGCTAGGGTGCCGCCAGGGCCCGCTCGCGTTCGACGAGCGTCGGGTGCGAATAGTAGAAGCCGCTGAACCACGGGTGCGGCGTCAGATTGCTCAGGTTCTTCTGCGCCAGCTTGCGCAGCGCGCCCACGAGCGGGCCGGGGCCGCCCATCGCCTTGCGGGCGAAGGCGTCGGCTTCGTACTCGTGGCGGCGGGAAAAGAGGTTGCCGAGCGGGGTCAGCCAAAAGGTGGCCACGCCGCTGAGCAGGCCGAAGAGCAGGAAGGTCGGCGCGAGTTCGCCCGGAGGGAAGCCGAAGCCGTAGTTGAACCAGTCGCTTCCGGCGAGCCACGCCAGGGCGGCGAACGAGGCAAAGAGCAACCCGGCGCCGACCGCCAGCATGCGCGGGATGTGCCCGCACTTGTAGTGTCCCACCTCGTGCGCCAGCACGGCCTCCAGTTCCTCCGGCGACAGCTGGGCCACGAGCGTATCAAACAGGACGATACGCCGGAACCGGCCGAAGCCGGTGAAGTAGGCGTTGGAATGCCCCGAACGCTTGCTGCCGTCGATCACCTCGATGGTCTTCGCCTGGAAACCGGTGCGGTCGGCCAGCGCCATCAGCCGCGAACGCAGTTCGCCTTCGGGCAACGGCGTGAGCTTGTTGAACAACGGCAGGATCAACTTGGGGTACAGCACGATCATCAGCAGCTGGAAGCCGAAGAGCAGCGCCGCCGCCCAGATCCACCAGGAAGCGCCGACCCAGCCGACGAGCGACAGCATCGCCCAAAGCAGGGGAAACCCGATCGCGATGGCCAGGAGCAGCCCCTTGACCTTGTCGCTCAGCCAGAGGCCCGGCGTCGCCTTGTTGAAGCCAAACCGGGCCTCCAGGCGGAACTGGGCGATCCATTCGAACGGGAGGCTGGGAATGCCGAGAATGATGCCCGCCGCGAGGATGAACAGGGCGTCATCCCAGGTCGATCCGGGCGCCCAGGCGGCGATGTGCGCGAACAGCCAGGGCAGGAATCCGCTGGAAACCACCAGCGCCAGCACACCGGCGTCGAAGGCCAGTTCGAGCATGCCCAGCCGGTTCTTCGCCAGCGTGTAATCCACCGACTTGCGGTACGTCGCCTGGTCCATGATCGCCGCCACGCCTGGAGGTGGCGTCGCCGCATGCCGGCGCACCTCGGCGCGGTTCAGGGCCGCCAGCCACAGTTCGGCCGCCAGCCGGAGCCCGATCAATCCCAACGCGATGAACAAGACCATGCTTCACTGGATGCGAATTTGCCCACGCGCCAACTGCAAAAGCGCCGCGCCGCCCCCGCCCTGCCCGGCTGGACCGGGCCCCAAAGTTTGATTGAAAAGCGCGGTTGCGGGAGCATGGTTTCACTTCGTGGACGCCAAAGCCGCCAACAAATTGACCTTCGAAGCCGCCCTTGAGCGGCTAGAGGCGATCGTGGAGTCCATGGAATCCGGCCAGGTACCGCTCGCCGAACTGATGGCCAAATTTGAAGAGGGCAACGCCTTGCTCAAGGTCTGCGAAGGCCGGCTCAAGGAGGCGGAGCTCAAGATTGAACAACTCGCGAAGCAGAAAAACGAGTTTGTGGCCTTTGCCGGCACGGAGCCTGCGCAGGAGACCTGATCCGGCCGCCGGTCGGACCTATTTGTCAATGAACACCCACGCCGCCTCGCCGGCCTTTTCCGCCTCCGGACCGCGTCTGCTCGACGCGATCGCCGGACCCGCCGATGTCAAAGGCCTGTCGGCCGCCCAACTGCCGCAGCTGGCGCAGGAGATCCGTGACGAGATCATCGCCGTGACGGCAAAGAACGGCGGTCACGTCGGCCCGAACCTCGGCGTCGTCGAACTGACGATCGCCCTGCACCGGGTGTTCAGCACGCCGGAGGACCAGTTCGTGTTCGACGTCGCCCACCAGGGCTATGTGCACAAGCTGCTCACCGGGCGCGGCGGGGAGTTCTTTCGCAAGTTGCGCCAGACCGGCGGCGCCTCGGGCTTCCTGACCCGGTCCGAGAGCGAACATGACAGCTTTGGCGCCGGGCACGCCGGCACGGCCCTGAGCGCCGCCCTCGGCATGGCGACGGCGCGCGACCTGCGCGGCTCGAACGAGCACGTGGTGGCGGTCTGCGGCGACGCCGCCTTCACCTGCGGCATCACCCTCGAGGCGCTCAACAACGTGGTCAGCTCGACCAAGCGCCTCATCGTCATCCTCAACGACAACGAGTGGTCGATCGCGAAGAACGTCGGAGCCATGGCGCGTTACCTCAACCGCCTGAGCACGAACCCGACCTACAACAAGATTCACCACGACCTGGAGAAGTTCTTCACCGGCCTGCCGGGCGGCCACGACATGCACCGCGTGTACATGAAGTGGAAGCGCGAAACGAAGGACTTCTTTGTCGAGTCGTCGCTCTTCGAGAAATTCGGGCTTCGCTACCTCGGTCCCGTCGATGGTCACAACCTTGAGGAGATGATCAAGAATCTCGAATTCGCCCGGCACTGCGACACGCCGATCTTGCTTCACGTGCTGACCAAGAAGGGCAAGGGACTCGACGCGGCGATCAACTCGCCGGAGAAGTTCCACGGCGCAAGCCCCTACGATCCCGCCACGGGCGAGAGCCGCAAGGCCCCGGCCGGGACGCCGCCAAATTATCAGGACGTCATGGGCCGCGCCCTCACGGCCATGGCCAAGGCTGACAAATCGGTCGTCGGCATCACCGGGGCGATGCCCAGCGGCACCGGCCTCAGCCACTTGGCCGCGGCCTGCCCGGCCCAGTTCTTCGACGTCGGCATCGCCGAGGAACACGCCGTGCTCTTCGCCGCCGGACTCGCCACCAAAGGCATCAAGCCGGTCGTAGCAATCTACTCGACGTTCCTGCAGCGCGCCTACGATCAGATCATCCACGACGTCGCGCTGCAGAACCTGCCGGTCACCTTCTGCATGGACCGCGCCGGCCTCTCGCACAACGACGGCCCAACCCACCACGGCCTGTTTGACCTGTCGTATCTGCGCTGCGTGCCCAACACCACCATCATGCAGCCGAGGAACGAGGACGAACTCGTCGACATGCTGCACACCGCCGTGGACCTCAAGGCGCCGGCGTTCATCCGCTATCCGCGCGGTGCCGGTACGGGCGCACCGATCAAGGACAAGCCCGCCCTGCTGCCCATCGGCCAGGCCGAAGTGCTGCGCCAGGGATCGAACATCATGATCTGGGCCCTCGGCTCCATGGTGCAGGATGCCCTCGCCCTCGCCGCCCGCCTCGAGGCGGAGGAGCACCTGTCGGTCGGCGTGGTGAATGCCCGTTTCGTCAAACCGCTCGATCGCACCCTCCTGCTCAGTCATGCGGCGTGCATTCCCCTCATCGTGACGATGGAAGACCACGTCATGACCGGCGGTTTTGGCAGTGCCGTGCTCGAAGCGTTGCAGGAGGCCGATTGCCCCGCCGCGGTCGAACGCATCGGCTGGCCCGACCGCTTCGTCGATCACGGCAGCACGCCCGAGGCGCTGCGCGAAGCCTACGGGCTGGGCGCGGACGATCTGTTCCGACGCGTGCTCGACCGCTGGCGCAACCGCCAAAGTGCGGATGTGACCGCCGACCTCTGAGGCCGAGCCCGCTGTCGCCAAGGTGGACGCGCGGGTCCCTCCGCGTGTGGTTTGGATGCGCGATCGACAGCCGGACAGCAAACGTGACCGCGTCCGTACGCGCAGCGGGCGCAGGGACCCGCCCGCCCACCACCGATGCCGCGTGTCAAAGGTAGGGCCGGATCTCCGAGCCGGCCGGAGCAAGATTGGTTTTGCCAATGGGATCATGGCCGGATTTGATTCCGGGCAATGAGTCGACGGCCCGACGGCCGCCGCCCCTCCCCCAACCCTCGATGATCATGAAAGCGACCAAACTGTTAGTTGCCTTGCTCCTCGGTTCCGCGCTCACGCTCGGAGCCTTCGCCGCTGCCAATGCTCCGACCCCGCCCCCGGCTGGCAAAAAAGCCGGCTGCTGTGTGAAAGCCGCTGCCGACAATAACAAAGCCTGCGGTCACGCCTGCTGCGTGGAGGCCGCCAAGGCCAACAAGAACTGCGAAAAGTGCGGCGGCACCAACGTCGCCGCGGCTCCCGCCAAGTAAGTCTGCGCGGGCCCCGGACCCGCTTTGCTTCGCCTCCGGGCCGACGTCCGCTTGACGAACGCCCGGAGCGATTCATCCTCCGGGCGTTCTTTCCTGAATTTTGCGGGCGTCGTATATCGGCTATTATGTGAGCTTCCCAAGCTTGAGAGGAGGGTTCGACTCCCTCCGCCCGCACCACTCAAAACCAGTCCAGTCTTGCATTTTCCTGACGGATTCCTGACAAAATCCGGGGATGAAACGCAAGGCCCCCGCCAAAGTCACCTTCCCCTTGGTTCTCACCGAGCGGGGAGTTTCCACTACGATTTATCGGACGAAGGCGTCGAAGGGCGGCAAGGAGTACGTCTCCTACACGTTGTCTTGGCAGACGCCAGAGGGGCGCCGCCGCAAGGTCTTTGGCGACTTCGACGACGCCAAACGCGAGGCAGGCGCCAAGCTCGCTGGCATCCTCTCCGGCCGCGCAGACAGCACCCTGGGCCTGGCGGACGCCGAATTCCTGACAAAGGCGCGTCAGGAAGCCGACCGCATCGGCAAACCTCTCTTTGCCATCCTCGAGGAATACGCCGACGCACAGAAGATCCTCGCCGGCCGCACGGGCATTCTCTCCGCGGCGAAGTACTGGGACACGCACGTCGGCAAGGTGAAGCCGATCCTCGTGGACACCGCCTATGGCGAATTCCTCGCCGCCAAGGAAAAGGACGGTTGCTCGCCCTCTTACCTCAAGGACCTTCGTAAGCGTGGCCGGGCCTTCCGTGAGGCGTTCGTCTGCCACGTCCACGAATTGGACCGGACCGCCATCCGCGAGTGGCTGGAGAAGGCCTCAGCCTCCGCTGTGGACTGGAACAAACGCCATGGCACCGTGAGCGCCTTCCTCAACTGGTGTTCCGAAAAGGGCTACGTCGCCGCTGAGGCCGCCGCTGAGGCCGTCCGCCTACGCAGGAAGGACGCCGCACCGTCGGACATCGAAATCTATACGCCGGTCGAAATGCGCCTCATCCTGAACGGGAACGAGGAGACCGGCCCGATCCGGGAGGACATCCTTCCCTTTGTTGTCCTCGGGGCATTCTGCGGCATCCGGCCGGACGGGGAGTTTCAGCGGTTGCAGTGGCAGGACGTGAACCTTGCCGAGAAGATCGTCACGGTGGGCGCAGCACAGGCCAAGGTCGCCGCGCGGCGCATCGTGCCACTGGCGGACAACGTCGTCCAGTGGCTCGCCCCTTACGCCAACCATTCCGGTGCCGTGGCGCCGTTCGGTAAGATGCAACAGGCATTCCGCCGCCACGTCGAAAAGGTGGGCCTCAGATTTAAGCGCAATGGCCTCCGGCACTCGTTCGGGAGTTACCGCCTCGCCGTCGTCCAGTCCGCCGCTCAGGTCGCGCTCGAAATGGGTAACTCGCCCAAGATGGTCTTCGCGCACTACCGGCAACTCGTGACCGAGGCGCAGGCGAAAGAATTCTGGTCAGTTGCGCCGGTCCGCGAGGGGAACGTCGTCCCGATTGCGGCGGGAGCCTAGGCCACGAGCGCGCGCTTGTTCCTGCGCTGGCCTTTACCGGAAACCTCGCCCTCGCAAAGAGCTAGGAACTCGACCCTCTGGTCGCAGAGGTGTCCGCCGGGCGCGAACCACCGCGACAGCGACGACGCATTGACGCCAAGCTCGGACCCGATGCGCCGAAGACTGGGCGCTTCGTGTCGGCCACGGATGCGGCTTATGGCATTCAGCACATCAATGAAGGGAGCCTGCTTACGGTGCCGCTCAACCCCCACGGGGCGAACGAGCCCAGGGTTACTAGACTCCGCCTTCCGCCCCTGAGCAATGTAGCCGTTCAACTCCTCGGGTGAGGGGTTTGGTTCGCCGTAAATCTGAGCAATGTAACGCAGGGTCCGCATGTCGGCGCCCCGCTCGCCGGCCCCTTTTCCAACCAGCCCTCCGCCCCTGAGTATGCGCAAGAGATACCGGCGCGCAGGATGGTTCTTCCGCAATCGAAAGAGAGGGATGCTGCGGCCTGGGTAATTCTTCTCCGCGGCACACCAACTCCATCGAAGCGAGGTGTCCGACCCAAGCACGACACGCCCGGCCTTAACCAGACGATGGACGTGCATCCGGGAAAATCCCGAAAGACGCGCGAGTCCGGCCACCGACAGCGACATTTCGCGGGCCTGTGCCAAGGTCACGCTTGGCCCATGTAGCAGCGCCTCGAACTCAGCCAGCCATGCGGCCGGAACCGGCTTGCTGGCCGGCACGACTGGCATCTTCAGAGTCGGACTGCGGTGTAACATTTTTTCTTAATGCAACATGGCGCGAGATAGGTATGAGTCAATCCAATCAATGGGTGAACAAAGCCGCCCTCGCGCGGCATCTCGGAATCGGGAAGCGGACCGTCGACCAGTGGATGGCCCGCGGCCTCATTCCCTACACTAAGCCGGGGGCGCACAAGCAGGCGCCCGTCCGTTTCAACCTCGAAGCCGTCGACAAGGCCCTCGGTCGCTACACGCGGGAGGCGAAATCCGCATGAAGACGCGACTGGGTTTCCGCAACGTCTCCGGCGCCGGCCATCGCAAGATCGAGCAGATCGTCGCGCACCGCCGCCGCCGGGAAAAAATGCTGCGCCGCACGAAAGCCGGGAGGTTGCCGCGATGAACGAGCAACTGCCACTACACCTTCCGCGTAACCCGGTGCTGGATACATCCGCGGATCCGAAGATGGTCTGGAAGGCGTACCTGTATGCACGCGACACGGGCGACGTAGCGGAGGCTGATCGCCTGCTCGAGCGTTGGCGGTCGCTGCAGCCGAGGAGGCCGGAATGACTGGCCGATCAACGACAATTCAGGAGTATCGCATCATCAACGCGACACTGCGGGATGATGGGCGAGGACGCATCGAACGCGCCCGCCACCTCCCTCCTGAGGCGTTCACCGAAGTGTCGTGCGCGACGCTCTGGCGACGAATGCTTGCGCTCCCGCGGAACAAGTCGCCCGAGCACGCCCTCATCGGCTGCGGAGTCCACATGGGCGACCTCGACACAATTCGGGGGGCAGGATTCTCCGTCGCGACGTTCGATGACGAGGTGGAGTTAGTGCGCGAAGCGTGGGCCGGAAAGGTGTATTCGGCACTCGCCGAAGACTTCAAACATGGCCGCATCAGCATCGCCGAAATGCGCGAGAAGTTTGACGCGATCACAGCGAAGCCAGCGGACAGCGTTCTTTCCGACGTCATCGGGAGGCGCATCGCCGCGTCATCGCCGCCGCCCGAACCCATCCCGCGATTCTACCTTGCAGGAAAGCCCATCGCCACGCCCGGAAACCTCGTCTCTCTGATCGCCAAGGCAAAGTCGGGCAAGACCGCAGCCATCGGCGGAATTCTGGCGAGCGCGGTCGCGTCTGCGGTTGGTCGCGACGGAGTGGATACGCTTGGATTCACCGCCAGCAACCCAGAAGGCGGCGCCCTCATCCTGATCGACACCGAGCAGAGCATGTTCGACGCCTACGAGTGCTACATGCGCGCCCTCCACCGTGCCGGGCAAGATGAGGATCCGCCCTGGCTCTGCGCCTACGGCCTTGCCGGGTATGCCCCCGACCGCCTCCACGCCGCGCTGCAACTCGTGATTGAGCACGCGGCCAGCGCCCATCCCCGAATCTTCGCCGTGGTTCTAGATGGCGTCGCCGATTTCGTCGCCGACGTGAACGACATCAAGGAGAGCAACGCACTCGTGGCGGACCTGCACAGGCTGGCGATTGAGTACAACTGCCCGATCATCTGTGTCATTCACTCCAACGAGGGGGAGAAGGCCGGGCCTGACGGGCGCGGTCACCTCGGCAAGCAGCTTGCCCGTAAATCTGAATCGAACCTCCTCTTGGTGAAGGATGGCGACATAACGACGATCACGAGCGAGAAGCAGCGCAAGGCACCGATCACGAAGGCGGACGGCATCGCGTTCCGGTGGTCGGACGAAGAAGGCCGGCACGTGTCATGCAGCCCTGGCTTCTCAATGAAGGAGGAAGCCAGGCGCGCCGAGCTCGCAGACCTCGCCGCCGAGGTGTTCGGCACCGATTCTAGGCTCACATGGAGCGAGCTTAAACGACGCATCGCCGCCGCTCGAGGAATGAAGGGTAAAGAACCCGACAAGCGCATAACCAAAATGAAGGAGATGGGGGTAATCAAAGGCCCTTCGATCGGTGGATATGAACGCGTTGCGTAATCTACCCCCCAACCCCCAATTCACCCCCCAATTGTATTCAAGGGGTACTACCCCCCAACCCCCACCCTATATATAGGGTGTGGGGGTAAGGGGGTAAGGTGTACCAATGCCGCAGATCAAATCGACTACCCGGCCGACGAAATGACACGGACCATGCGAAGGCGGCAGGCGAGCCGAGGCCCCCGGTGGCCTCAAGAAAACTGTTAAGCCCCACCCATGCAGCGCCGGTAGGCACACCGGCCATCAATTCACAGGTGAAATTCTAAAAAGCAACTTTACGACAACAGCTCATGAAATCGACCTCCCAAAACAAGCCCGCAACGTGGCAATCCGTAGCCGACGCGCTCGGCGTAACCCGCCAAGCGTTAGCAACTTGGCGCAAGCTGGAAGGCGCGCCGTCTGAACCGGACGCCGAAGCATGGCGGACCTTCGCCGCCGACAACGACCTTGGTAAGCGCGACGCCGGAAGCCTGACCGCACTCAAGGCCGAACTCCTTCGCCAGCAGATCGAAAAAGCTCGGCGCGAGAACGACGTGGCCGCGGGCAAGCTCATCCCGATTGCCGAGCTCTGCGCATACGTCGCAGCCAAGTCCGCAACCTACGCCCATGCGGCGCGCTTCACCCTCGAGCAGGAAGTGCCACCGCTGCTCATGGGCAAGGGTATTGCCGAGATTCGGCTCATCATGCGCGACGCCTGCGACCGCCTGACGGAGCGATACAATTCCGACTTCCGCGCCGAGGGGCTGGCAAAGGGCGCGCAAGCAGGCGAATGACCCGGAATTTTGACGAGGCATCTAGGGCATGAGCTTCGCGAGCTTCGCACACCAGCCCCCGCCCGCCTCAGAGCGCCCGGCCCGTTTCCGGCGCGATGTGACCGAAGACGAAACGCCGCCGTTTGCGCGCGGTCTCGACCTGCCCGCGATCGCCGCCGACGCCCTCGGTCGTGTACGGTTTGCGCGGGTTTGGTGGACACGCCGCTGTCAGGAGCGCGTCCGCAGGATCGAGAGGCTGAGCGCACGCCTCGCGGTCAACCCTCGCGCCGTTACCCAGGACGAGGTCGAGGTGTTGCTGAACCCGCTGAAAGGCCTCTGACAATGGTCGCGCACGTGATCGCCGACGGGGAAGAGATCGACCGCGAGTCCGAAGCGGCACGGATCACCGGCGAAATTGCCGCACGCATCCTTGAGTTGGAGGAACTGCGCACCGGCCTCGGTCGCGACGTAGTCCATCGGCTGGCGAGGCTGAACGCGGTTGTCCCGGCCATGACAAGCACGTGTCTGGAGTTACTTGCGGGCGACACTAGCCGCGCGCTCGCCAGCTACCGCGACCTTGCCGCCGCCCGCGGGTCCGGGGGCAAGCAGCAGGTGCACCACGAATTCCGCGTCGGCCTCGAAAGACTCCGCTGTGTGTTCCCCGAGGTCGCCGCGGTCATCACGCAACTCCGCACCGCGGCTGAGATCAACGGCGAGGCCAACGAAGACCACGACACGCTAGCGCAGGTTGTTGCCGGCGATCCGTCCCGGCACCTGGCCGGTCACCGCAGCGCACGCACCCGAAAGATTTCCGCATGAAAGAACGTCACCAATTTTCAAACACCGTTCTGCGTCCGACCGGCCGTGTCGACGGCGCCGCTGGCATCATCGCAGGCGCTGCCGTTGCGACCGTCGGCCCGGCTCGCGGGCATCGCGACCGCCTCAGCGGAAAACCGCTCTTCCTCGACCGCCGCACGCTCGAAACCGTCCGCGACTGCGCCGTCAGCCACGGCGGCGGCCTCAAGGTTCTCATGAACCACGAAGCCGGCGCGGGCGACATCGTCGGCGTACTGCGGAATTTCCGCATCGACGGCGAAACGCTGCGCGCGGACCTGCACCTACTGCGAAGCACGCCGCATCGCGCGTACATCCTCGAAGTCGCGACGGAAGCGCCGTCGTCTTTCGGGCTGTCGATCGCGTTTTCTGGTCGGCACGAAACGCTCGGCGACCGAGCCCTGGCGCGGTGCGTCGAGATTTACTCCGCCGATCTCGTGGCCGAGCCGGCCGCGAATCCGAACGGACTGTTCTCCAGCGGACAGCCGCTCGTCGACGGTGCCAAGTTCGAGGACCTCGTGAAAGCCCACACCGTCCGCCTGAAAAGCAAGGCCGATGCGATCCGGTATTGCGTGGAGGCATATCCGAATTCTCACCACGCACTCTTGAAGCGCACGAACATCGACCGCGAGCGCATCATTCTCTGACCGCCAACCATAATCCTACGCCTACCATGACCGCACTGTCCGCAATCACGAACTGGGCTCGCCTCCTCTGGGAGCGGGGCGAAGCCGTCAACAAGTGGCGCGCGCATTTTTCCGCGCTCCGCACCGAACTCGAAAAGCCGGAGATCGAATCCGCCGCGCGGATACCCGCAGCTGAGGCCGAGCGAGACCGGGCCGCGGAGCGCTACGGCAAGGCACCGACCGAGACGAATCGCGTCGCCCTCGAAAAAGCGAGCGCCGCCGTCTCCGCCGCTCGCGCCGCACACATCCAGAATTTCGGCGATCCGCACCAAGGCTCCGCGTGGCGGATCGAAAAGCTCGCCGACCTTGATTTGCTCGAGCGCGCGCTGCGCGAGGCCCGTACGGAACTCGACGTACGGCACCAAGCCGCGACCGAGGCAGCCGAAAAGCTCGCAGCCGAAGCCGGCATCGACGTCGAACCGCTCCTTCGCCAAATCCGCGACGGATTCAACCGCCGCCGCGACTCGCTCGACCATGCGGAGAATTGTCTGCGCGGATCGCAGCACACTCGAAACGACCCGGGCAATCCGCGTTTCCCGAATGGCGCCTTTGCGGCGCACGGAGCTCTCGAAGTCGCATTGAGGAGCTGACCATGACCACGCCCGCAAATCCTACCATCTCCGACACGGAGGCACTTGACCAAGTGATTCAGCTTGCCGTCCACACGAGCGAGCAACTTGAGCGGCTGCAGAACGGCCTCGTTCCATTGCTTGAAAAGTGGATGATGAACGCGCTTTCGGCTGCGCAGACCGACGCGACCCAAGAGGCGACCCGTTGCGCCGCCGACGCTGCCCGTCTTGCTGCGCAGGCCGTTGCACAGGTGCAGCTCGCCCGGAGGACCGGCGCCGACGAGGCCAGCCAGGATCTTGACGGCCGGGTGCTGTCCGCGGTCCGGCGCGTAATCGCCGAAGAGCACGCTATTGGCCAAGAGCAGCCGCAGGTTGACCCATGCGGCAAATGGAGCGCGCAGACGTATCATCGGCTCGCAATCGTGCACCGGAACGGAAGCTCGTACATCGCGCAGAGCGAGTGCGGTCCCGAGGATGTTCCAGGCAAGAGCGGCCGATGGATGTTGCTCGCCGCGAAAGGTGCATCCGGCGGATCGTCTGTCGTCGCCGTTGGTGGCGGGCCGGGTGTGGGTCCGGCCGAAATCGAGGCGATGGGCTTCGTCCGCGGTGACATCGACGGCGGCAACGCCATCGGCGGCGGTGATGCGTTCAACCCGTAAACACCATGGCCGACGCAACCATCAACATCAACGCCATCGACCGGACGCGCGCAGCGTTCATGGCGGTTGACCGCAGCCTGCGGAACATGAGCGCCCAAACGCGGGCCATGCAGCAGGACATCGTCCGTGGCGGACTTGGCCTCGTTGGCGCCGGCGGAGTCTTGGCGCTCATCACGCGCGAGGCTCGTTTCGTCGCGCAGAACATCGACGACATCCCCGGCATCCCGAAGGAGACGCAGGAAAGCATCGAGCGCATGAATCTGTCGTTCGCGAAGACGCGCGACGCGATCCGCGGCTACATCGCCGAGGGCATGGCGTGGTTCACGCAGCTCGGCCAAAACCTGGGCATCGCCATTGGTGCGCTCGTGTACGGCACCGAGGCCGCCGCCGACGCCTACGATCAACTGAACGCCGAGGCGGCGGAGTCCATCCGGCTGCGCAAGGAAGCGGCCAAGGCGGACGAGATGCGGCCGTACATCGAGCAGCTCAAGCGTGCCGAGCAGGCCGCCGGCAAGGCCATGGCGCCGCTCGTTGGCCAGTCGCTCAAGGGTAAGGAGGCGCTCGACGCATTGCGCGTATCCGTTTCACGAATCCAGAACGAACTGGCCAAGACCGGCGAAGGCTCGGTGGACGAGCTCAAAAAGCGCATCGAGCTTTACGGCGAACTCACCGAAAAGGCCAACCAGCTCGTTGCGGCCGAGGAACGCCAGCGGCAGATGGCCAAGGAGGCGTCGCGCATTCTGGCCGGCGGATTCGAGGATGCGGTCTTTTCGGGCGAGAAGCTCCGCAACGTCGTCAATGCGCTCGTGGCTGACATTGGGCGGATGCTGTTCCGAAACATCATGTTTGGGAGCGGCGGCACTGGCGGAATCTTCGGGAGCGTTATGGGCGGCCTTGGCAGCCTGTTCGGTGGAGGAAAAGCACAAGGCGGCCCGGTCTCCGCCGGCAAATCCTACGTCGTCGGCGAGAAAGGCCCGGAGCTGTTCACGCCGTCCGCGGCCGGCAGCATCACGCCCAATCACCAAATGGCCGCAGCGGGTGGCGGCTCACTCGTGGTGAACATCAACGCACCCGGTGCAGACCCGGCGCAGCTCCTCCGGGTCGAGCAGGCCGTGCGGGATCTCCACAACTCGTTTGAGCGGCGCGCCGTCGGCGCCGTCATTGGCGCAAGGTACCGCGGAGGCGCCCTCGGGCGGGCACTGGCATGAACGCGAACTGCGTCACCAAATTGTTCATGATCGCGTCGGCCAATCATCTCCAGCTCCAGGCCGCGGTGGCCGCGCTGCGCGAGGAGGTCGCGTTGCACATCGCCAACTCAGAGGGGGTGGAACTCGCCGTCGTGCTCGAGCGGATTCACGAGCGATCGAAGATCATTCACGACGAATTTTTGCGAGCGGCCGAAGATATAGACCCCGCGTTCGGCGCGCAGATCGACAATCGGCCTCCCGAATGAATTTCGCGCGCCCGGTCGCGGGATTGGCGTCCCGCTTGGCGTAGGGAGGCCGGGCGCGCGATTTCCTTGACCGCGTCGGCGCGCGCGGGCACGATGTTCCTGCTCCAAGTGAGTCCATCGGAGGTCGAAGCCCGGTGGAATCCTACATGCAGAATTGGCCGTGGGCCGAAAACAGAGGGACGCTCAGCGTTCCGCTTCGACCTGTCGTAGGCCCACGGCTTTTGGAGAACACACAACATGTCAGCAGCCACAGTTAGCGCCGCCCGCACCGACAAGACCGCCAGCCAGTGGGTCGTCACGCCCGCCGTCATCGACTACGTCCTCGAGCAGTGCCGGAGCTTCATCGAGTCGGAGAGTCCCAAGGAATGGCACCGGAAGCTCGCGAAGGCGGACACCCCCGAGCGCCTTCACGCGGTCATCGAGTCCATGGTCGAGGCCGGCGTCTTCCGGCCGAATCCGCGAATCGAGGGCGACATCGACACCACGGAGGCGGTCCGGCAGAACGAACTCGCCGTCCTCACCGAGCTGATCACGAACTGCCGGCGCATCGCCTGATCACAGCCGTCATCGTCAGCACGCGCCTCGCCCGAAACGGCGGGGCTTTTTTGTGGGCGGTGCCTAGTGCGGTGAAGGCGCACTTCTGCTCGCGAACGGCACTAATCGGCAGCAGCATGCCGCGGATGAACAACAACCTTCAAGTCACCGATATGTTCCACGGCGTCGTTGGGCTCGTGGCCTTAATCGTTTTGGGGACGCTCGCGCTCTACTGGCTTCTTATGCCTTGGATGATCATCCGCCGACTCGACAAGCTTCTGAAACTAGCGGAGGCGCGAAATGACGAACTCGAGTCCATCGCCAGAAACACACGGCCCGCGACCACGAAGCCCAGCACGAACAGGGCATAAGCCGACCGGCAGATTTTTCCTGACAATTCCTGACGCCAAGACTGCCTAAATCGGCGCAAAATTGCGTAAGTGGCACTTCCTTCCCTCCTATGACAGAGGCATGACGCAGAGGGTTCGACTCCCTCCGCCCGCACCACTTTCAAACCGCCTCCTCACCGGGGCGGTTTTTTTGTGCCCCCGTACGACCATGATAGGCCCGTTCCTACCTACCTGTTTTTCCCTCTGGAGAGAATCGCTCTGAAAAACGTCGGTGGGTGGCATCCGTGGGGCCACGTCATCCGAACTGCGTGATGTCCGGTATCCCATCGGACGCCTTCGCTCTTGCGAAGGTTCACCCTCCCTCACCCTTCGTCATGAAACGATTCCTTCGTCTGACTGCGTTCGCCTTGGTCGCCTCTGTCGCTTCGTTCTCGTTCCGACTCGACGCCAAGCCGCCCGGCACGCCGACCATCGCCGATCTGGTGGTCGCCAACGCCACGAATGAAGAAGAGCCGCAGTTCACCCTCCTGCTGGCCGCCCTCGAGTACACCGGCCTCACTCCGCTCTTCGCCGGCAACCAACCCTATACGGTGTTCGCGCCGACCGATCAGGCCTTCCTTAACCTGCTCGAAGCCCTCCAGATCGAACCGGCCGCGACGGCCGCAGAAACGTTCGATGCCGTCGAAGCCCTGCTCGGCGAGGGTGCCGTGGCCAAGGTCCTGGCATTCCACGTCACCCGCGGCGTCCGGCTTTCGCAGTCGGTGATCGGTAACAAGCGCATCCTCACGCTTAACGGCCAATCGGCTATCACCGACGGCGGCACGATCGAAGGTGCCACCATCACCGGCCCCGATCTGCGCGCCCGGAACGGCGTGATCCACGTCATCGACGCGGTCATCGTCCCGAAGCTCTGATCCGAACAGGAACAACAAAAAAGGGCGGCCGTGATGGCCGCCCTTTTTTTATTCGGCCAGGGGCCGGATCTTGATGCTGCGGAACTTCACGAGATCGTTGTGATCCTGGAGAACGATGCCGCTCTTCTCCGGCGTGCCAAAACCCGCGTTGGAGGCATACTTGCTCCGAGCGATCATGGCGGCCAGGGCGGCCGATTTCCGGTTGTAGGACACGACCTTGATGCCGTTGAGCCAGTGTTCCACGTCACCGTTCGGACGCGCGACAATGCGGGCGTGCTGCCACTCGCCGACGCGCGGCTGGATGTTTAGGCCGCGCAACGTGCCTTCGCGCGGGATCAGGTCGTAGAGCGAGGCGAGGGTCCGGTTGCCGGCGGCGCCCTGCTTGGCATCGGGATGCTTGGCGTCGTCGAGCAGCTGATACTCAAAGCCCAGCTCGGAGCCCGGCTGGACAAAGTACTTGATGCCGCTGTTGGCCGCCTCGCTGAGCTGGAACTCAAGCTGGAGTTCGAAGGCGGAGAACTCCTCCTTCGACACGATGCTGCCGCCCTTCACGCCGGCGAGTACGGAGAGCACGCCGTTCTCGACCGTCCAACCCTTTTCCGGAAACGCGTCGCCGCGCACGCTGCGCCAGCCGTCGGTCGACTTGCCGTCCCACAGCAGGCGCCAGCCGCGGGCCTTTTCGATGTCGCTGACCGTGTTGGCCATGACATTGCGGACAAAGAGATCATCCGCGGGCGCAGGTTTGAGATCCGTGGTTTGGATACGCAGGTTGCGCCAGAACACGCGGCGCCCGGGCTCCTCATTCCGTCCGATGCTGTGGATCTGCAGCGCGATGAACCCCGACGCCGTCATGTCATCGATGACGTGCGACACCGGAATGCCGTTGATCCAGGTGCGGATGGAGGTGCCGATCGCCTCGATGCGCACGTGATTCCAGCGGCCGAGTTGGTACGACGAGCGGGCATCCGGATTGAGGGTGACCGGATAAAGCCAGCCGCGGCGGGCCTCGTCATAGATGCCGCCCGTCCAGGCGCGCTCCGAGGCATCAATTTCCATCTGATAGCCGTGCACCCGGCCGTTCATGTACTCGGCGGTTGAGAGGCCGCGGAACTGGATGCCGGAATTGCTGGAGCCCTCCTGGCGGACCTCGCACTCAAAGATGAAGTCACCGAAGGATTTCTCGGTGGCGAGAAAGCTGTTCGGGGAGTTGGCCACCGTCGTGCCGACGATCGTGCCGTCGATCACGGTGTAGGGCGCGCTGCCGTTGATGACTTTCCAGCCGGAAAGATCCTTGCCATTGAAGAGCGGCTCCCACGGGCCGGCGACGGCGGTGGAAGCGAGCAGGGCGAGTCCCGCCACGAACAAGCCCGGGCGGAGGAAGGAGGAGGGTTTCATAGGGTAGGAGTCCTGACGAGGGTTGAACGTACCAAGCGAGCGCGCCCGCGGCGGATCTGTCAACGGCCGCGGACCACCTGAATGCTCAACGATAACCAAATTCCACGGTTCGGACGGTCCGATCGGAGCAATTTGAGCTTCACCTGCGTCAGAATTTAACGACGTTACGCCGATAAGTTTTGCTCCTTAAGCAGAAGGACCGTGTGCTCCCGACGCCTGTGATTGCAGCGCGACGCCGCTCCGGTCCCTCCCCCATTACCCTCCCCGCGTCAACCCACCACCTCATGTCGCACCATTCCTCCGCTTCTGACGATGCCGCGCAAATGCGTGAAGTCGCGAATCAACCGCTGAGCAAACGCATCCCCGTTTACCTCCGGCTCTCGGGGCCGGGCTGGCTGCAAAGCGCCATCACCCTGGGTGGCGGCTCGCTCGCCGGCAGTCTGTACCTCGGCGTTATCGGTGGCTTCGGCCTCCTGTGGCTCCAGCCGCTCGCGATGATCCTCGGCATCATCATGCTCTCGGCCATTGGCTACGTCACCCTGGCGACCCGGAAGAATGCCCTCGAATCGGTCAACGAGTACGTCAACCCGGTGCTCGGCTACGGCTGGGCCATCGCGTCGCTCGCGGCCAGCATGGTCTGGGCGATGCCGCAGTACTCCCTGTCGATCGGCGTCATCCAACAGAACCTGATGCCGGGCATTTTCGGTGCAGCCGGCACCCTGGGTAACTTTTGGGGCAAGCTCGTCCCGACGATCGCGATCCTGATCTTCTCCACCTACATCACGTGGAACTATTCCAAGGGTGGCCGCGGCGTGAAGATCTACGAAACCACGCTCAAGGTCATGGTCGGCCTGATCGTGCTCTGCTTCACCGGCGTGGTCCTGCGCGTGACCTTCTCGCCCGCCGGCCTCGACTGGGGTGCGGTCTTTGCGGGCTTCATTCCCGACTTCTCCGTGTTGACCCAACCGACCGAAGCGTTCCGTCCGCTCATCGCCGCCACGGCTGAGTCCCACCAGACGTACTGGACCGATTTCATGCTCGGCAAGCAGCGCGACATCATGGCGACCGCCTTCGCGACGGCCGTGGGCATCAACATGACCTTCCTCTTCCCCTACTCGATCCTCCGCCGCGGCTGGGGCAAGGAGTTTGCCGGATTGCTGCGCTTCGATCTCGCGACCGGCATGCTGATTCCGTTCACCGTGGCCACGAGCTTCGTGGTCATCGCCGCCGCCTCCCAGTTCCATGCGGTTCCCCAGCCGGGCCTGCTCCCGAGCGCCGAAGTCGCGATGGCCAAGGCCTCCGCCGGGCAGGTGCGCGAGTACGAGGGCCTGATCAAGGGTCTGGAGGCCAGTGTGGCCGCCTCCGGTGGAGCCGCCGCCGTGACCGATGCCGACCGCCTGCTGGCGGCCACGCTGGTCAACCGCGATGCTTACCACCTCGCCGCCGCCCTCGCCCCCCTGACGGGGCCGTTCGTCAGCAATATCGTCTTCGGCCTCGGTGTGCTGGGCATGACCTTGTCCACCATCACGATCCTGATGCTCATTTCCGGCCAGGTCGTCTGTGCCATCCTGAAGGTCGAGCAGACCGGCTTGGCCTTCAAGATTGGCAGCCTCGCCGCCGCGTCCGGGGCGCTCGGGCCGTTCATCTGGAGCCAAGCGTCCTTCTATCTGGCCGTGCCCACCTCGGTCTTCGCTCTGATCCTGCTGCCGATCGCGTACATCGCCTTTTTCCTGCTGATCAACCAGCGTCGCCTGCTCGGTGAGCATCTGCCGCAGGGCGGTAGCCGGATCATGTGGAACCTGATGATGATCCCGGCCCTCGTAGTCGTGATCGGCGCCAGCACCTTCATGCTCGTGGCCAAGGGCGGAAAGCCCGGTATCATCGCCGCCTGCGTCTTCATCGCCGCCGCGATCGTGACCCACTTCACGCGCGCTCGCCGCTCGACCTAAGCGTCGTCTCCCGTTTCAATCCAGCGCGTCGTGGCTCCGGCCCGGCGCGCTTTTTTGTACCCATGAGCAAGAACTTCACCCTCGCCCACCTCGCCGACCTCGAACCCACGCGCTGCCCCTGCGGCTGGGCGCGGCGCGCGTTCGCCACGCCGGACAACACCATCGCCACCCTGCACCTGGTGGAGATCCTCGAAGACGCCCAAGTGCACTACCACAAGAAGATGACTGAGATCTACCTCATCCTCGAAGGGGAAGGTTATCTCGAACTCGACGGCGAACGGCATCCGGTCAAACCGCTCACGACTGTGATGATCAAGCCAGGCTGCCGGCACCGTGCCGTCGGTAAGATGAAGATCATCAATGTGCCCATTCCCGCCTTCGACCCCCACGACGAGTGGTTTGATTGAGCCGCATGAGGCGGCCGCGCGGTGAAAGCCTAGCGTCCAGTCGCAGTTCAACGGAATCGTTCCGACTCACGCCCACCCGCGCTTACCTCGGGCAAGCAAAAGGCCGGCGGGAATACCCGCCGGCCTCGTGTGATTCGTCCGACCCCGAGCTTAGAAATCGAAGGTCGTCGTCAGGATGATCTGACGCGGATCGATGATGCGGAAATTGAAGCCCGTGCCGTCCGGATTCACGCCGATCGTCTGAAGCCGTCCGTTTTCGAAGACGTTGCGCACATTGAGCTGGAAGCGGGCGCGCACCTTGCCGTCGAACAGACGAGTCGTGTAGTAGGCGTTGAAGTCGAAGTACGTCCGGGCCTTGTCATAGACCGGGCGATCCGGATCGAGGGAGCGAATGACACCGTCGGAGTCCGGAAGGCCGAAGAAGCCGATCGAACCCTTGTCCTCCCAGCGCACCGCACCACCCACGGTGACGTTCTTGAACCACTTGTGGTCCGTGACACCGGCGAGGTTGTAGCTCGTGAGGGCGTTGAACTTCCATTCACGGATCTGGCTCTTTGGCTTACCCTGGTTGGCCGTGGCGAGGCGCAGGGGCGCGAGTACGTTCACGTTGTAGAAGTTCTGCGCTCCCGTAGTGGACCACCAGAGGTTGCCCGCGTCGTCGCGCACGCTCGTCCAGACCGGCAGGCGCTCTTCAATGTAACGCTGGATGTCCGGCGACAGGTTGGCGTCGATCGTCTCCTGCTTTGCGCCGGTTACCTTCAGCGTCCAGAAGTTATTCGGATTATAGGCGACCTCGAGTTCGAGTCCCTTGCTGCTCACGTCAGAGGTCGACGCGATGCTGCGGCCGGCGATGTTGCTGATGAAGTCAGGTGGCACGCCCATGAGGTTGGCCACACCCGACGCGAGCTGCTCGGCCGTCGGGGTCTGGCCGAGGTTGGTGAAGCGCTGCGTCACCACGCCGATCGCCCAGTCCTCGAGATTGAAGTTGTCCGTACCGAAATCGAGGCGGTTGGCCCGGGTGGCGATGATGCCGCCGTCACCGCCGCGGGAATTGAGCTGCAGGGTCTCGTACTTGTTTAGCCGGATGTTCAGCTTGTTGTTCAGCAAACTCAGTGAGAAGCCATAGTCCTCACCGGTCCCGGTCGGGTTGGGCAGCAGTTCGCCGAAGAGCGTATACTGGGCGATCGCCGGCTGGAAGCTGTCGGATTCGTTGTAGTGGAGGTTGAGCCAGCTGAGCGGCTTCACCACAACGCCCTTGGTCTTGGTGTCACCCTCGCGCGTGGTCCAGTTGCCCCAGTTGGCGAGCTGCGAATACTCGAGCAGGCCGGTGGCCGGATCGACGGTGGCACCGCCGGAGTCGCGGCTGTTGTTCTGGTCGGTGCGCCAGCCGGCGGTGGTGACGATGCGTCCCTTGAGCAGATAGTTCTGCATCACGAGGCCGCGGCTCTTGATCACGCGCTGGTCGCGGAGTGACGGAGCGAAGCCGGTTTCGCCGAACGTGGCCTGTTCCGCGACCCACTGGCCGGTCTGGCCGTTGAACCAATTGAACGTGTACTCTCCGGCCGCGTCGTAGAGCGCGGGCGGGGCGTAGTCGATGTTCTGGGCCTGGCTGTCGCCGAGGTAGTACCGGAAGTAGGCGCGGGCCGCTGCGGCGCTGTTGGCGCGGTTCGCCGTGTTCACCCAGGTGTGGTCGGAAAGCACGACTTCACGGTAACGGTAAGTGCCGCGCACGATGTCACGGTACTCGCCGTAGGCGGCGAACTGGTGCGTGCCGAGCGCCGCGAGCCAGCGGCTCGAAGAACGCGTCAGGTCGAGCCGGTAGGCCACCTGGGCGCGGTAGTTGTCACTCAACTCCGGACGATCGAAGATCGTGGGCTCCGAGGCGCCGAGGTAAGGCCGGAGGAAGTAGGGATTCGGCTGGCCGTTGAGCAGGCGCTCATTGACGTCGACGTAGAGGATGGACGAGTTGCCGGAGATGAAGTTGCGGCTGTAGTTGTTGGAGTCCTGCCGGAACCACCCGCCCTGCGCCGCGAGCAGGTGCATGGGAGTATTGAGGAAGAACTGCTCGACCTCGACGTTAAAGGTCTTGGCGTCGTCCTTGTTGTAGTTCGGTGCCACGTAATTCACATTCTCCCAATCATAGAGCGATTGGTCGGAGATGCCGGGCGTGGTGAAAAGAGGCAGGGTCGAACCGCGCAGGCGCATGATGTTCGTCGCGCTTTCTAGGAAACGAACATTGGTATTCGGCGTGTTCGCGTTGTTGGTGCTGGTCGTGCGATTGACCGTCCAGTACTCGACCCCGCTGTCGCCGATGAACATGCTCGGGCGGTTGTAGAAACCCGTGCCCTGGCTGTAGAGCCCCATGGGCAGGGTGGTGCCGTCCTGCGCCTGGGTGAAGGCGCCCACGGCGACACCGTTGACCTTCGCGGTCCACGTCACCGGATCCCAGGTCGGGCGACCGACGGAATTCCAGTAGGTGATGGTGTCGCGAGGCGTGGTGGAGTTGGGCCGGCGGGCGAACTGGTTGTAGTTCTCGAAGCTGCCGCGGATCGTGGTGTTCCGGAACGGCTGGTACGTCACCATGATCTGCTGGCGGCGAGTCGTCTCCTTGGACGGCTTGCGGGTGAAGCCGCGGTTCTCGAACACGGCGGAGGCGCGGATGGCCAGTTTGTTCTCGATGAGCGGCCGATTGAAGTCGGCGCTCATGCGATAGCCGCCGTAACTGTCGACACGGGCGGACACACTGCTGGACTCACGCCGCAGATTGGCGCGGCTCGGGATCACGTTCACCGTGCCCGACGCATTGCCGAGGCCGAAGATGTTGGAGTTGGGGCCGCGGCTGATTTCCACCGCGTCGATGTTGTAAGGATCGATCGGGATGCGGCTGTTCGACGCATAGTTGCCAATGGCGGTATTGGCGGAGCCGACGCCGCGGACGCGGTTGGCGGTCTGCGGGCTAGACTGCACGCTGTCGATCACGTCGCCGTTGCGGCCGACGCTGAACTCCGTGTAGGTGCCGGTACCTTCCGTGTTGGCCTCGTAGAGGAAGATGTCGTTGATATCGAGAGCAGCGGTGTCCATCATCTGCTGCTTGGTCACGACCGTGATTGACGATGCGAGATCTTCGAGGCGCGTGTTCAGGCGGGTGCCAGACAGCGTGTTGGACGCATAGTAACCGGTCTCGTTGCCCGTCTCGACCGTGAAGGGCGAGAGCTGCACGGCCTCTTCTTGGGCGCCGGCAGGAGCGGCGGGGGCAACCGGGGTGCGGGCCGCCTGGGCCTCGTCGGCGTCCTTGCGGGCGACTTCATCCGGATCGAGCCGGCCGTTGCGGTTGGCGTCATACTTGGCCAAGGTCGCCGGATCGGTGGCGGCGACTTGGGCCGCGAGCGGACTGGCAGCGAGTGTCGCGCAGGCGGAAGCGGTCGCCAGCAGGCGCGCCGTCCGCGTTGGGTTCCATCGGGTCAGGTTCATGGGTTGGGTGTCGGGGGCTTGGGACCTTCCCGCCCATCCAAGGCATCGACGGAACCGTCACGCAGGCGAAGCCGAGAGCTGCCTCGGGCGACGGGGACGCTGCGTATCGCATCGGCCGATACCAAGACGGGGCGGGGTTATCTCCTCGCACCGTACGCCCATGCGACCAACGCACAACCGAGGTCAGACTCTGACAGTCCGAAAACCGAAAATGAAAAAGCCCTGCGAGAGCAGGGCTTGAAGGTGCAGGAAGCTCGGCACCGATCAGATATGGATCGCTTCGCCGAGGGAGGCGGCGGCGGCCTCCATGACCGCCTCGCTCAACGTCGGGTGGGCATGGATCGTCTGGTGGATCTCCTCCACCGTGGCTTCCAGTTCCATGGCCAGCCCGTACTCCGCGATGAGCTCGGTCGCCTCGGAGCCGATGATATGGGCGCCGTAAATCTCGCCGGTCTTCGCGTCCGTGATGACCTTGACGAAGCCCTCGGACTCCGCGGAGGCCACGGCCTTGCCGGAGGCGGTGAAGGGGAACTTGCCCACCTTGTAATCGAGTTTCTTCTCCTTGGCGGCCTTCTCGGTGAGACCCGTGCTGGAGACCTGGGGCTGGCAGTAGGTGCAGCCCGGGAAGTTGCGCACCCGGTGCGGCTTGCCGTGGCCGAACATGCCGTTGACCGCGTTGACGGCTTCGAAAGTCGCCACGTGGGCGAGCCACGGCGGACCGATGATGTCACCGGCCGCATAGATGCCCTTCACGTTGGTCTGATAATCGTCGCCGACCTTCAGATAGTTGCGGTCGAGGTCGAGTTTGACGTTGGGCGCGAGCACACCATCGAGGTTGGCGACCACGCCGATCGCGGAGAGCAGCACCTCGGCTTCGACCTCCTGCTTGTTGTCCCCCGAGATCAGGTCGACCTTCACCGAGTCTTTGCCGACGCGGAAGTTGTCGCACTTGGTGTTCGTGTGGATGGCGATGCCCTGTTTTTCGAAGGCACGGTGCAGCGTCTTGGCTACTTCCTCGTCCTCGACCGGCAGCACTTGGGGCAGCATCTCCACCAGCGTCACCTTCGAGCCGAAGGCGTTGTAGAAATACGCGAACTCCACGCCGATGGCGCCGGCACCGACGATGATGACGGACTTCGGCAGAGACTTGTTGGCGAGTGCCTCGCGGGAGGTCATCACGCGCACGCCGTCGGTCTCGAGGCCCGGGATCTTGCGCATGCGGCATCCGGTCGCGATGAGGATGTTCTTCGTCTTGAGAAACTTCCCCTTGTGCTCGCCCTCGATGATGGACACGAGCCCGGCTGCGCTGACCTGCGCCTTGCCGACGAAGTAATCGACCTTGTTCTTCTTGAACAGAAACTCGACGCCCTTGGCCATCTGGGCGGCCACGCCGCGGGAGCGCTCCATGACCTTGGCGAAGTCGAACGAGACGTCCTTCACGCTGATCCCGTAGGTCTCGGACTTCTTGATCTTCTGATAGAGCTCCGCGCTCTTGAGCAACGCCTTCGTCGGGATGCAGCCCCAGTTCAAGCAGGTGCCGCCAGCCCGCTCGAGTTCGATGCAGGCAACTTTCTTGCCGAGCTGGCCGGCGCGAATCGCGCCCGCATAGCCTGCGGGTCCGCCGCCGATGACGATCAGGTCGTAGTCTGTGGAGTCAGCCATGGTGGAAAAAGGAACCGCCAACGTCGCGCCCCCGGCCGCACCGGTCAAATTGAAACGCCGTCCGCGGCGGGCGACCGGCGGTCAGATGTCGATCACGTCGCCCTTGCGCCCCGACGGGCGGGTCGGCCCGCGCGGCGGGCCGCGGCGGCCCATCACGCTGCTGAGGGCGAGGTTGGTCAGGCTGACGATGAGCGAGCCTCCCAGCGCCGGCCAGAAGCCGTCGACGGTGAAGCCTTCGACGAGACGGCCGACGAGGAGAAAAAGGAAGGCATTGATCAACACCACCCCGAGTCCCAACGTGAAGAGAATGAACGGCAGGGTGAACAACACCAGCAGCGGCTTCAGCACGGCGTTGAAGAGGCTCAACAGCAGCACCACGACGATCAGCGTCGGCATGTCGTCGCAGCGCAACCCGGGCACCAGCTTGGTCGCGAGCGTCACCCCCAGCGCGAGGACCGTCCAGCGGACGATCAATTGCAAAAACGGATGATTCATCGGCTGCGCCTACTCTTTCCGCCATGCGGGTGCGGGCAATGAAAATCCTTGTCGTTCAGGACCACCTGCGCAGCGGCGGCACGGAACGCCAGTCGATCCTGCTCACCCGCGCCTTTGGCGCCGAGGGGCATCACGTGCGCCTGCTGACGTTTCGTCCCGGCGGAACGCTCGCCCCCCAGGCGCGCGACTTGCCTTGGGTCAGTCTCCAGCCGTTTGACACCGGGTTGGACTGGTTTGCGCCCGACCTGAAACGCGCGGTCCGCCGCTTCGATCCCGACGTGATTCTGTGCATGGGCCGCATGGCCAATTGCCGGGCAAGCGCATTGCTCCGCGCCGCACCGCGTGCCGCCGTGCTGTGCACGTTGCGCACCGGCAAACCCCTGCCCTGGCTGTTCCGACGCGCCCTTCTCCGGGTCGACCACGTCGTGGCCAACAGCGACGAAGCGCGCCAGACGCTCGAGCAGCAGCATCGGGTGCCTGCGGAACGAATCAGCGTCATTCACAACTCGCTCGTCTTCACCGCCACACGACCGCCCGAGGCGGAGGTCCGTGCCCTCCGGGCCGCTCAGGGCGCGTCGCCGTCCACGCGCGTACTCGTGTCGGTCGCGATGTTCCGCCGGGAGAAGCGCCAGCGGGACCTGATCGCCACCGTGGCCGGCCTGCCGGACTCGCTGGACTGGCAACTCTGGCTCGCCGGCGACGGACCGACCTTGGCGGCCTGCCGTCGGTTCGTTGCCCAGCAGCGCCTCGACACCCGGGTCAAGTTCCTCGGCTGGCAGCGCAACCCGTCCCTGCTTTACGCCGCGGCCGACCTCGCCGTGCATGCGTCGTCGAGCGAAGCGCTGTCCAACTTCCTGATCGAAGCCCAGTTCAACGGACTGCCCGCAGTGGCCTACGACGCCCAGGGCATCGCCGAGTGTTTTCTGCCGGGTGACACCGGCGAGGTCATCCGCCGGGACGATGCCCCGGCGTTCCGCGCCGCGGTGATGCGTTTCCTGCTCGCTCCCGAGGCCGAGCGCTCCGCCCGGGCCGACCGCGCGCGGGCCTTTGCCCGGGATCGGTTTGACCCCATTCGCCAAGCCCGGGCTTATCTCGACCTGTTCCAACGCCTGGTCCACCCCACCCCGCCATGACGAACAAGCAGCGCCTCGACCTGATCGAGAAATACATCCGGGAGCACAAGTATGCCGACCTGCGCACACTCGGCACACGCTTCAACATCTCGCTCTCCACCGTCCGCCGCGCCCTCGACGAGCTCGAGGCCAAGGGCGTCCTGCGCCGGCACCACGGCGGTGCCTCGCGCATCGAGCAGGACGACCTCGAGAAGGAGTACGACTTCATTTCGCGGGACCAGCGTCACGCCGAGGAAAAGTTCGCCATCGCCCGCCTGATCGCGGACCAGATCCAGCCGGGCATGACGGTCATCCTCGACGGCGGCACCTCGACCTACGCCGTCGCGCGCCTGCTCGTGGGCAAGCGCCTGCAGGTGATCACCAATTCCCTCCCGATCGCGGGCCTTTACACTGAGATCGGTTCGCTCGAGACCATCGTCACCGGGGGCAGCATCTACAATCGCCTCGGCGTGCTCGTCGGGCCGCTCTGCGAACAGTCCCTCGACCAAATCCATGCCGACCTCGCGATTCTCGGCGGCGCGGGCATCACCGAGGCCGGGGTGTGGAACCACAATGCCCTGATCGTTGCCGTGCAGCGCAAGATGATCGCCGCGGCCGAACGCACCATCTTCGCCCTCGACCGGTCGAAGTTCGGGCGCAAGGCCCTGAGCCTGACCACGGCGTTCAATCCGCGGCACACCATCGTGACCGACCACGCCCCGGGCGAAACCGTCGCCAGCGCCATCCGCAGCGCCGGCGCCCACCTCACACTGGTACCGCGCACCGGGCGTTAGCTCGTTCTCTTTCGTCGTTCGTTTTCGTCTTTCTCGTTCTTCTTTCTCATTCGAGCCAAGGTCCTTCCAAAGGAGAAAGAGTAAGAGAAAGAGGGGGAGAGAAAGAGTTTGGGCCATCCCCGCATCCGGTAGTTGAAGTTTAACCTCGCTTGGACTTCGTGAGCGGGGTGTCCCGTGCCGTCTCCTCGTCTCCCGCCGACTTCATCCGCCTGCGCGGTCTCCGCCAGAACAACCTCCAAGGGTTCGACCTCGATCTGCCGCTGGGCCGGTACATCGTCGTCACGGGCCTGAGTGGAGCGGGAAAATCCTCCCTCGTCTTCGACACCCTGCACGCCGAGGGACAACGGCGCTACGTTGAGACCTTCAGCGCCTACACCCGCCAGTTCCTCGACCTGCTCGACAAGCCCAAGGTCGACGCGATCGAGAACATCCGCCCGTCGATCGCCATCGAGCAGACCAACACGGTCAAGACCTCACGTTCGACCGTCGGGACGATGACCGAGCTGACCGACTTCTTCAAAGTGTGGTTCTCCCACGCGGCCACCTGCTACGACCCCGCGACCGGCGAGGTGGTCGAGGATGACACTCCGCAGTCGATCTGGGCCAAGGCGTTCGGCGCCCATGCCGGCAAGACCGCGATTGTGGCCTTCAAGGTCGTAAAGCCCGACAACCTCGCCTGGCCCGAGATCCTTGCCCCGCTCAAGGGTCAGGCCTACGTGCGCGTGCTCCTGCCGGGCGCAACCGCATCCACGCCTCTGACCGTAGCCCGCCTCGATGCTTTGCTCGCAGACCCGTCCCCACTCGCCGGATCGTCCCATCTCTACGTCGCGCAGGACCGCATCGAACTGGCCGCCAGCCAGGAGGCGCGCTTTCGCGAGGCCGCCGAGGCCGCGATGCATTTCGGCCGCGGCGAGGTCTTCCTCGTCGACGCGCAGAGCCTGACCCTGGCCGGACACTACTCGCGCGGCCTGCACTCCCCGTCCACCGGCCGCACCTTCCGGGCCGCCTCGCCGGCACTGTTTTCCTTCAACTCTCCGCTCGGCGCGTGCCCGAAGTGCCGCGGCTTCGGCCGGGTGATCGACATTGATTACCGCCTCGCAATTCCCGACCAGTCCAAGTCGATCGACGAGGGTGCCATTAAGGCGTGGGAAGGTGACGTCTACAGCGCCTCCAAGGACGACCTCAAGGTCTTCGCCCGCAAGAAGAAGATCCCGACGGACATCCCGTTCGCCGCGCTGACGGAGGAGCAGCGAACGTTCATCATCGAGGGCGAACCGGGTTACGGCGAAGAGAACAGCAAGACCTGGCCGAAGTACTGGTACGGTCTCAAGGGCTTCTTCAAGTGGCTCGAGAAAAACACCTACAAGATGCATGTGCGCGTCTTCCTCTCGCGCTACCGAGCCTACAACCCCTGCCCGGAGTGCGGCGGCACCCGCCTGCAACCCGAGGCCCTCTGTTGGCGCTGGCAGGGCCGTACGCTGCCGGAACTCTACCAGCTGCCGGTGGCTGACCTGCTTGCCCAGCTGCGCCACGAGGTCGTGCCGCCCGACGAGCGCCAGGCGGCCCTCGCCCACGAGGCCATTCTCACCCGCCTGCGTTACCTTGAACAGGTCGGCCTGGGCTACCTCACTCTCGACCGCCCGTCGAAGACGCTGTCCGGCGGCGAGGTGCAACGAGTGAATCTCACCTCGTGCCTCGGTACGTCCCTGGTGGATACACTGTTCGTGCTCGACGAACCGAGCGTCGGGCTCCACCCGCGCGACATCGACCGGCTGATCGCCATCATCCGCTCCCTGACCGACGCCGGCAACACGGTCGTCGTGGTCGAGCACGATGAGGCGATGATCCGCGCCGCCGACCATGTGGTCGAGATCGGGCCCGAACCCGGCAGCCGCGGCGGGCACCTGGTGTTCCAGGGCGACGTTCCCGCCCTGCTCGCCTCCCGCGCCAGCATCACCGGGGCTTACCTGTCCGGACGGGAACGGATCGATGCCCCGGAAAGTCGGCGCCCCGTCGACCCCGCCGCCACGTCCTGGCTCACGTTCCACGGCGCGTCGAAGCACAACCTCGACCGCGTGACCCTGCGCCTGCCGCTGCGCCGGCTCGTTGCGTTGAGCGGCGTCTCCGGCTCCGGCAAATCCACCCTGCTCGACAATGTCATTCACCAGGGGCTGCTCTCACGGCGGCACCAGCTCACCGAAGATCCGGCGGCGATCGCGTCGATCGAGGGAGCCGACCTGCTCGGCGAAATCGTGCTTGTCGACCAGTCGCCGCTCTCCCGCACGCCACGCTCCAATCCGGCACTCTACTGCGAAGCGTGGGATCTCATCCGCGAACTCTACGCCCGTGAACCGGCCGCCCAGGCCGCGGGTTTCAATCCGTCGAGTTTCTCCTTCAACAGCGGCGACGGACGCTGCGACCACTGCCAGGGACTCGGCTACGAGCGGGTGGAGATGCAGTTCCTTTCGGATGTCTTCATTCCCTGCCCGGTCTGTGAGAGCCGCCGCTTCAAGCCCGAGGTGCTGGCCATCACGTGGAACGGTCGCTCGGTCGCCGACCTGCTGGCCACGAGCCTGAGCGATGCCCTGCCGCTCTTCGCCGACCACGCCGCCATCCGCAGCCGGCTCGAATCGCTCGTCACCGTCGGCCTCGGTTATCTCACCCTCGGCCAACCCTTGAACACGTTGAGCGGCGGCGAGTCGCAACGGCTCAAGCTGGTGAAATACCTCTCCGGCTTTGCTGCGGCCACGGGCGAAGCATCGGGCTCACCCGCTTCGCCGTCCGGTGCCCTCCTGCTGCTGGACGAGCCGACCACCGGACTGCACCGGCACGACGTCAAGCGCCTGCTCGGCGTGCTGCAGACGCTGGTCGATCGCGGCCACAGTGTCGTGGTGATCGAACACAATCTCGACGTGCTGAAATCGGCCGACTGGATCATCGAGGTCGGACCCGAGGCCGGCGCCGGCGGCGGCCGCATCATTGCGGAAGGTCCGCCGGAGTCGGTCGCCCGCAGCCGGTCCGCCACGGCTCCCTTTCTCGCCGACGCCCTCGCCTTCGGCCTGCGACGTGAGACCGTGCCCTTGCTGGCCGCCGAGCACCGGCCGGCATCGCGCGCCGGGGCCGGATCAGTCCTCGGCATCATCGGAGCGCGGGAGAACAACCTGAAGAACCTCACCCTCAGCATTCCCCACCACGAACTCGTGGTCGTCACCGGCGTGTCCGGATCGGGCAAGTCCACCCTGGCCTTCGATATCGTCTTTGCCGAGGGCCAGCGGCGGTTCATGGAGTCGATGTCGCCCTACGCGCGGCAGTTCGTCGAACAGCTGCCGCGTCCGGCCGTCGACCGCCTCACCGGTATTCCGCCCACGGTAGCGATCGAACAACGGGTCACACGGGGCTCGCGCAAATCCACCGTCGCCACGATCACCGAGGTCGCCCAGTACCTGCGCCTGCTCTACGCTCGCATCGGCGTGCAACATCACCCGGTGTCGGACCGCCCCGTCCAACCCCTCTCGCCCGGACAGTTGAAGACGCTGCTCACCCGCGTGCTCGCCACCCCGAAGGCCGCGCGCGCGAAGCACCTCTACCTCTGCGCCCCACTCATCCGCGGACGCAAGGGTCACCATCAGCCGATCGCCACCTGGATCGCCCGCCAGGGTTACGAGTTGATGCGCGCCGACGGCCGGCTCCTGCCGGTCAACGCATTCGAGAAACTCGATCGCTACCGCGAACACGACATCGAGGTGGTCGTGGCCGACCTGAAGAAGCAGGACGCCCGCGCCCGCGGCCTCGCGCTCGACCGCGCCCTCGGGCTGGGCAAGGGCTCCTGCTTTCTGCTCACCCCGGCCGGCGACATCCTCTCGTGGTTCTCCACCACGCGAACGGACATCGAGACGGGCGAGTCTTTTCCCGAACTCGAACCCAAACACTTTTCCCACAACTCGCCCCGAGGCTGGTGTCCGTCCTGCCGCGGGCACGGCCGGATCTTTCCGTGGATGCTCGAAAGCGCGGACGACGACACCGAGGACGACGAGGCCGAGGCCCGCCTCCGCCTGCTCGGCCTCGACGACGCCGGTGAGGTGGCCGACGAGGGCCAGGTGTGCCCGGACTGCCAGGGCGCTCGCCTCAACCGGATTTCCCGGGCGGTGAAACTCCACCTGCGCGGCCGCCAGCCGCCGCTCTCGCTTCCCGCCCTGCTCGCCTGCACGCCCGCGCAACTGCTGGCGCACCTGCACGCCCTTGAGCTTGACGAACGCGGCCGGGCGATCACCCAGGATCTCGTGCCCCAGATTGAGGAACGTCTGAAGTTCCTCGACCACGTCGGCCTCGGTTACCTCTCGCTCGACCGGCCCACGGAAACCCTCTCCGGCGGCGAGGCGCAGCGCATCCGCCTCGCGGCGCAGCTCGGCACCAATCTCGCCGGCGTGCTCTATGTGCTCGACGAACCCAGCATCGGCCTGCACGCCCGCGACAACGACCGGCTGATCGACACGCTCGTGTCCCTGCGCGACAAGGGCAACTCGCTGCTCGTGGTCGAGCACGACGACGAACTGATGGAGCGGGCGGACCGCATCATCGATCTCGGCCCGGCGGCCGGCGTGCACGGCGGCGAACTGCTGGCCTGCGGCACCCCGGCCGACATCAAGCGCAGCGACCGTTCCCTGACCGGCCTCTTCCTCGCCCGCGGCATCGCCCATCCGCAACGCGGCACCTATCGCCCGCTGCCGGGCGCCAAGGCGGCCAAGGGCGCGCCCGCCTGGCTTGAGCTCAGCGGCGTGAACTTCCGTAACCTGCGCGACGTCGACCTGCGCGTGCCGCCGGCCTGCCTCGTGATGGTTGCCGGCCCCAGTGGCGCCGGCAAATCCACCCTGCTCCGCGACGTGCTCACCCCAGCGGTCGCACACGCGAGCAAGCACCGGCTCAGCCGTCTGACCGGCCGCGACTACGCGAAGGCCGCCGGCCTCGGTGCCGCGCCCTTCCGCGAGCTCAAGGGAGCCAGCGGGTTCCGCTCCGTGATCGAGGTCGACCAATCGCCGATCGGCAAGACGCCCCGGAGCACGCCGGCCACCTACCTCGGCATCTTCGATCTCATCCGCCAGTTCTTCGCGAACCTGCCGGAGGCGCGCATGCGCGGCTTCACTGCCGGCCGGTTCTCGTTCAACACCGCCGGCGGACGCTGCCCCACCTGCGAAGGCGCCGGCCGCATCAAGCTCGAGATGGCGTTCATGCCCGACACCTACCTGCCCTGCGACGACTGCCGCGGCACGCGTTACGGTCCCGAGCTCGCCGATATCACCTGGAAAGGAAAGACGATCGGCGACGTGCTCGCGCTCACCTTCGAGGAAGCGGCGGCCTTCTTCGACTTCCATTCGCAGCTCTCCCAGGTCTGCGCGCTCATGGTCGACTGCGGCCTCGGCTACCTCACGCTCGGGCAGAGTTCGCCCACGCTGTCCGGAGGCGAGGCCCAGCGCCTGAAACTCGTGACCGAACTCACCAAGGGCCTCGCCAGCTACCAGGAGCGCTCACGCGGCACGCCACCGCGCAACCTCTACCTGCTGGAGGAGCCGACCATCGGCCTGCACCTCAGCGACTGCGAGAAGCTGATCAAGGTTCTCCACTCGCTCGTCGACCAAGGGCACACCGTCATCGTCATCGAACACCACCTCGACCTGCTGGCCGAGGCGGACTACCTGATCGAACTCGGACCCGACGGCGGGCCCGGCGGCGGACAGCTGCTCTACCAAGGACCGCTGCCCGGCCTGCAGAAAGTGAAGCGCAGCCCGACTGCCCCGTACCTGCGCCGGCACCTCAGCCGCGCGGCCGCGGGACCGGCGCCTTGATTGCCTCCTGCACCGTCTTGATCAGCTCGCCCATCGAGACCGGCTTGAGCAGGTAACGGAAGAGCGCGGCCTCGTTGACGCTGCGCAGCAGCATCTCGGGCTTCATGAAGCCCGTGACCAGCACACGCTGCATCAGCGGGTATTCCTCCCGCGCGCGCACGAGCAGGCTCATGCCATTGCCTCCGGGCATAAGGTGGTCGGAGAGCATGACGCGAAAGCTTTTCCGCCGCAGCAGCTCCTCGGCCTCGCGCGCTGAGGTCGCGACATGGCAGTCATACCAGGGCGACAGCGTGTTGACGAAGATGTCGAGCAGCGGGCGCTCGTCGTCCACCATGAGGATCGACTCCTTGTGCAGGACAGGCGTGGGCGGAAGCGCGGGATACTCCACGGGGGGCATGCTCCCGCAAGGCTGCTCCGGCGGACGACGGTGGCAAACGGGAAAGCGGCGCACGCCATTTTCACATTCCTTTTGCTTCGCCTTGGGCCGGGCAAAAACCAGAGTGTGTCCGCGGCATGGATACCTCGGCATTGTTGGCGGCAATCAGGGACGGCGCATTGACGGACGCGGCGCTGGGCGCGCTCGACCGCGACACCCTCGCCGCCCGCAATGAGTCGGGCAACACCGCCTTCCACGTCGCGGCAAAGTACGGCCGCCTGCGTGCGCTCCACCCGGGGCTGCTCACCGCCGAGCACCTTCTGCTGCGCAACGAATCCGGCTACACGCCGCTGCATCACGCCGCGATCGGCGGCCACCTCGACCAGATACCGGCCCCGTTGCTCACCGCGGAACGGCTCGGGACGAAGAGTAATTCCGGCTACACCGTCTTTCACGTCGCGGCCGCCCATGGCTGCCTTGGTCAGCTGCGCGCCGACCTGCTCACCCCCGAGGTGCTGGTTGCCCGCACCGCCCTGGGCAACACCCTGCTCCACGAGGCCGCCGAGAGCGGCGCGCTCGATCGTTTTCCCCGGGAGTTTCTCACGCCGAAATGGCTGCTGATTCCGAATGCCGGCGGCGAAACCGTGCTGCATGTGGCGGCGTTGAACGGCTTCCTTCCCCAGGTGCCTGCGGACTGCCTGACGCCGGACCTGCTCATGCGCCTGACCAAGGCCGGGGAATCTGTAATCCTGTCCGCCGCTCTTGCGCGGCACCTCGACCAGGTGCCCGCCGCGGCGCTGACGCCGGATCGGCTGCTCTCGGCCAGCGTGGCCGGCCTGACCCCGCTTCACGTGGCCGCTGAAACCGGTCAGCTCGACCGCCTGCCCGCCGGCTTGCTGACGGTGGACCTGCTGACCACGCCGAATCCGCACGGCGATACCCCCGCCCACGCCGCGGCCTACGCGGGCTATCTTTTTCAGGTTCCGGCTGCCCTGCTCACCGAGGCGGTGCTGAACGTGAAGAACCACGAAGACGTCACCCCGCTGCGCCACGCGCTGCGCCGCGGTTTCGTCGACCAGCTGCCCGCGTCGCTGCGACCGAAACCGGTGGGGTCGATCCCGCCGTTCCCTCCCCGCGAGGACTGAGCGGCCTGCCGGGCCGAAGCCGCGGTTACGATCCGGTGACAGCCGCGCCGGCTGCGCCGAAATCTGCTTCCCTCGCACCGGGCCACCGTCTTCACTGGGGGTTTGTCCGGCTCAACGCCTGTTTCCTCATGAACACCACCATCACCGCCATCACCGCCCGCGAGATCATCGATTCCCGCGGCAATCCCACTGTCGAAGTCGATGTGAAACTCGCCGACGGCACGCTCGGCCGCGCCGCCGTCCCCTCGGGCGCCTCCACGGGCGAGCACGAAGCCCTCGAGCTGCGCGACGGCGCCGCTCCGGCCAAGTCCCTGCCCAAGGGCGTGGACGGCAAGAGCCGCTTCCTCGGCAAGGGTGTGCTCGCCGCGGTCGGCAACGTGAAGGGCGTGATCGCCCCGGCCCTCGTCGGCTTCGACGCCTGCGATCAGGTCGGCATCGACCACGCCATGTTGAAACTCGATGGCACCAAGACCAAGTCCAAGCTCGGTGCCAACGCCATCCTCGGCGTCTCCCTCGCCACCGCCCATGCGGCCGCCAACGCCCTGCGCCAGCCCCTCTACAAGTACCTGGGCGGCCCGAACGCCAAGGTCCTCCCGGTGCCGATGATGAACATCATGAACGGCGGCGCCCACTCGGACGCCCCGATCGACTTCCAGGAGTTCATGATCCGTCCGGTCAATTTCGACACCTTCAGCGACGCTCTCCGCGCCGGCGCCGAGGTGTTCCACCACCTCAAGAAGGTGCTCAAGGCCAAGGGTCTTCAGACCGCGGTCGGTGACGAGGGCGGCTTCGCGCCCAACCTCGCCTCGACCACGGACGCGCTTGATGCGATCGCCGCCGCCGTCAAGGCCGCGGGCTACAAGCTCGGCAAGGACATCATGCTCGCCCTCGACGTCGCCTCGTCCGAGTTCTACGACAAGAAGACCGGCAAGTACGTGTTCAAGAAGTCCGACGGCCGCCAGTTCACCGGCGACGAATTCGTTGCCTACTACAAGGACCTCGTCGCCAAGTACCCGATCGACTCGATCGAGGACGGCTGCGCCGAGGGCGACTGGACGACCTGGAAGAAGCTCACCGACGCGATCGGCGACAAGGTGCAGCTCGTCGGCGACGATCTCTTCGTCACCAACGTCGAGTTCCTCAAGAAGGGCATCGCGACCGGCACCGCCAACTCGATTCTCGTGAAGGTGAACCAGATCGGCTCCCTCACCGAGACCCTCGACGCGGTGGAGCTCGCGCACAAGAACCATTACACCGCGGTCATCTCGCACCGCTCGGGCGAGACCGAGGACGTCACGATCGCCGACATCGCCGTCGCGACCAACGCCGGCCAGATCAAGACCGGTTCCGCCAGCCGCACCGACCGCGTCGCCAAGTACAACCAGCTGCTCCGCATCGAAGAGGAGCTGGGTTCGACGGGCGTCTACGCCGGCCGCCTGTAAGCGGTTGGTCTCCTCCCCTCACTCTGGCGGACCCGCAAGGGTCCGCCTTTTTTGTGTCAGAAGAACGCGACTACGAAACGAGGCCGAGGTTGCGGGCGTGAAACGCCAGCGCGTCGCGCACGTGGTCGTCCCAGTAGTCCCAGGTGTGGGCGCCGGGGAATTCACGGTAGGTGAACGGAATCTTTGCCTCGGTCAGGCGACGGACAAAATCGCGATTGTCCTGGAGCAGGTAATCGTCCGTGCCGCAATCGAGGGCGATGGCCGGCAGGCGCCGGGCTCGTTTTGCCTTGAGAGCGAGGGCAACGAGGTCGTTGGGACCGCCCACCGGCGACGTCCCGAAGATCCGGCGCAGCTCCGCCGTGAATTCCGGCGGCCAGTCGCGCCGTAGCGCCATCGCCCGCAAGCCGCCCTTGGCGTTCCAACCCACGGCACCGGAGTGGCTGTGCACCGAGCAGTACCGGTCGGCATAACCGAGCCCGAGCCGAAGCGCACCGTAGCCACCCATCGACAGCCCGCCAATCGCGCGGGCCGAACGTTCCGCCTTCACCGGAAAGGTCCGTTCGATCAACGCAGGCAGTTCTTCGCCGATGTGCCGGGCGTAAGCCGGCCCCTCGGCGTTGTCGGTGTAGAAGCCGCGGTAGCCGTCAGGCATCACGACTACCAGCGGGAGGTCCTTCACGTACACCTCGATGCGGCTGCGCCTCAACCAGGTGGTCGAGTCATCCGACAAGCCGTGCAGGAGGTAGAGCGTCGCAAAGGGTCCCTTGCCGCCGTCGGGCAGCAGCACCTGCGTCGTCGTCATCTTGCCCAACACCGCGCTTTTCCAACTGAGGGTGCACAAAGCCATGCGACCAACGTGTGTGCCTGCGCCGTCGGGGCGAGGGGAAAAACCGTGTCGCCCGCCGCGCCGTGGCTACACGAGATTCGCCGGGTCGACGTCGAGCACCTGCACCACGTCCTCGGGCCAGGCAAAGGCCGCGCGCAGGCGCTGCAGCTCGGCCACGACGGGCGTTACTTTGCCCGTGAAGTACCACAACTGATACCGGTAGTGGTCCTTGATCTTCTCGATCGGCGACGGCGACGGCCCCCGCAGCTCGACCTGCGTCCCGAGGGCCTGCTCAACCTGCTTCGCCCACTGCTCGGCGTAGAATTTGAGCTTCTCCGGATTCGGTCCGCGGAACAGGTGGTGAATCAGATGCCGGTACGGCGGATACTGAAACTGCTTTCGCATCCGCAGTTCGCTCTCGGCAAAGCCGTCGTAGTCGGCGTGACGCGAGAACTGGATCGCCTCGGCCTGCGGCGTGAAGGTCTGTACCACCACCTCGCCCGCCCGGTCGCCCCGGCCCGCACGGCCCGCCACCTGCACGAGCAGCTGGAAGGTGCGCTCGTTGGCCCGAAAATCCGGAATGTGCATCGAGATGTCCGCGTCGATCAGGCCGACGAGGGTCACGTTGGGAAAATCGAGTCCCTTCCCGATCATCTGCGTGCCGATGAGCACATCGATCCGCCCTGCGCGGAACTCGGCCAGCACTTCGCGGAAACGGTTCTTCTTCGCCATCGTGTCCGTATCCATGCGTTCGATGCGGGCGCGCGGCAGGATGCGGCGGACCGCCTCCTCGACGCGCTGCGTGCCGAGCCCGCGCCAGCGGATGTCGGGCGCGCCGCACTTCGGGCACCGCGACGGAGCCGGTCGGGTGTCGCCACACAGGTGGCACCGCAGGGTCTCGTCGGCGCGGTGATAGGTCATCGTGATGCTGCAGTGCGCACACTCCTCGACGTGCGAACACTTCACGCAGAGCATGGACGACGAGTAGCCGCGCCGGTTGATGAAGAGGATCGTCTGCTCCCGCCGCTCGAGCCGGGCGTGCATGGCGTCCGCAAGCTTGCGCGAGACCGCGGTGAGACCGCGGGAGCGCATGATCTCGATGCGCATGTCGACGATGTCGATGAAGGGCAGCTTCCGCGAATCGATGCGCTCGGTGAGCGTGAGCAGACGGTACCGACCGGCCTTCGCATTGGCAAAACTCTCCAACGACGGCGTGGCCGAGCCGAGCAGGGCGTGCGCGCCGGTCAGCTTGGCCCGCATGACCGCGACATCCCGGCCATGGTAGCGCGGAGTCTCGTCCTGCTTGTACGCCGGCTCGTGCTCCTCATCGACCACGATCAACCGGAGATCCCGCACCGGCGCGAAGATGGCGGACCGGGCGCCGACGACCACCCGGGCCTCGCCTGTGGCCAGCGCGAGCCAGCCGTCCATGCGCTCCCCTTCGCTGAGGTGGCTGTGCCAGACTACACAGCGGTGCCCGGGCGCGATGGCCTCGAGCCGGCTGCGCAGCCGCGCCACGGTCTGCGGCGTGAGGGCCACCTCCGGCACCAGAAAGATCACGCCGCCCCCACCCTTCAACGCCGTGTCGATGGCGCGAAGATAAACCTCCGTCTTACCCGAGCCCGTGACGCCGTGCAGCAGCGTCACGCCAAACCGGCCCTCGCCGAGCGAGGCGTTCAACGCATCGACCGCCGCCTGCTGCTGGTCATTGAGCCGGTGCGGCTGGCTCGCCACCAGTTCGCCGCCCGCCCAGTCGTCCGCGTAGGCAATGCGCTCGATCCGCCGCGTTTCCTCGCGCAGCACCCCGCGTTTCACGAGCGCCGTGGCGGCGGCGGCGCCGACGTCGAGCCGGGCGAGCACCAGCGATTTTTTCTGCGGTTTGAACTGCACCTCGAGGAAACGATAAAGCTTCGCCTGCGCGGGCGCGCGCCGAGCCATCTGCTCGACCTCGCCGGGTTCGAGGCGCTTTGCCACCGCCAGCAGCTTCTCCTCCTTGAGCCCGGCCGCGTGGCGAACCGCCGCCGGGAGCATCGCCTCGATGATGCCGTCGAGCGGGGCCGCATAATACGTGGCCATCCACCGTGCCAGCTTGAGCAGGTCGGGCGGCAGCGCCGGAAACGGATACACCAGCTGCGCGACTGTCTTAAGCCGGTCGATCGGAAAGTCCTTCGGCGCACCCACCTCGCCGACGATGCCCAGATGCAGGCGATTGACGATCGGTACGCGCACGAGCGAGCCCACCCCGACGCGGTCCCGCATCGACTCGGGGACCTTGTAGTGCAGCACCTTGTCAAAGCCCGCGAGGGGATGGACACCGACCGTCATCGGCGTGGTGATGACGCTCCCAGCGGGTGCCTGCAAGCCCGGGTCCATCGCGTCTACGATCAGGTTGACAGGCCGGGGGTGCGTTCCGACATTGCCAGCCGTGAGCAACGCCGCGGCCCGCGAAAAATTCAAACAGCACCTGTCCAGCAAAGGCCTGCGCGTCACCAACCAGCGACTCGCCATCTTCGATGCCGCCTTCGCCCAGAAGGAGCACTTCACGGCCGAAGAACTGCTCGATCACGCCCGCGCCATCGACGACTCCGTCTCTCGCGCCACCGTGTACCGGACACTGCCGATCATGACGGAAAGCGCCCTGCTGCGCGAAGTGGATATCGGCAAGAACCTGAAGTATTACCTGCCGAACGCGGACAACAACGCCCAGGTCGCCCAGGTTATCTGCCTCGATTGCGAGAAGATCTTCGAGATCAACGCACCGTTCATGGAATGGTACGGCAACTCGGTCTCGTCGAAGCTCGGTCTGACGCCGGTCTCGCAACGTCTCCAGGTCAGCGCGCACTGCATCACCCTGCGACAGACCGGCACCTGCAAGCACCGCTCCTGACGCCATGGCCCGCAAGGAAGATCCCAGTTTCGAAATCTCGTTCTTCGAATCCGTCCTGCGCCGCTCGCCCCGCTACGACGATGTGATCGAGATCCTCGGCGGACTTTACACGAAGACCGGACGCATCGCGGACGGTCTGCGCATGGACCGCCGCCTGGTGAAGCTGCAGCCGGACAACGCCACGGCGCATTACAACCTCGCCTGCAGCCTCGCCCTGTCGAAGCGCCGCTCCGATGCCCTGCGTTCCCTGCGCCGGGCCATCGACCTCGGTTACAAGGATTACGACTGGATGTCCCAGGACCCCGATCTCGAGGGCCTGCAGAAGCTGAAGGAATTCCAGCTCCTGCTGAAGAAGCTGCAGCCCAAGAGCTGACCGCGTCGGCAATCGCCGTCGGAAACCAAGGTGGACGCGCGGGTCCCTCCGCGCGTGGTTCGTACGCCCGGCCGCCGCCGAACGGCACAGGCCAGCCCGTCCGCCCCCGCGGCGGGTGCAGGGACGCACCCGCCCACCTTGGGCCCGGAATCCTTCCGTCATTGGTCATTGAACATTGGTCCTTGGTCATTTCCTTACCTGGTATGCCTGCTCTCGATTACGAACCCGTCGTCCTCGCGCCTCGCCGCGAAGCGGTGCGGCTGACGCCCATCCAGGAGGAGATCCTCGCCCTGAAGCGCGAGCGCAACGCCGTGATCCTCGCTCACAATTACCAGATCGAGGCGATCCAGCAGGTGGCCGATTACGTCGGTGACTCCCTTGGGCTTTCGTACCAGGCGCAGGCGGCCAAGGCCGACGTCATTCTCTTCTGCGGCGTTCACTTCATGGCGGAGACCGCCAAGATCGTGAATCCGGGCCGGACTGTGCTGTTGCCCGATCTCAACGCCGGCTGCTCCCTCTCCGACTCCTGCCCGGCCGACCGCCTCGCCGCCTACAAGGCCGCGCATCCCGAGCTTTACGTCGTCGCCTACATCAACTGCTCCGCCGCGGTGAAAGCGCTGAGCGACGTCATCTGCACGAGCGGCAACGCGCAAAAGATCGTGCAGCGCGTGCCGGCCGACCGGCCGATCCTGTTCGTCCCCGACCAGAACCTGGGCCAGTGGGTCTCGCAACGCACCGGCCGCGCCATGCAGCTGTGGCCGGGCTCGTGCTACGCCCACGTGCTGTTCACCGTCCAGGCGCTGGAAAAGGTGCGGCAGAAATTCCCGGGCGCACCCGTGGTCGCTCACCCGGAGTGCGTGCAGGCGGTACGCGACCTCGCCGACGAGGTGTGCAGCACGGAGCTCATGGTCAAGTTCGCCAAGGCTTCGCCCGCCGATACGATCATCGTCGTGACGGAGAGCGGCATGCTGCACCGGCTCCGACGCGAGGTGCCGGACAAGACGTTTGTCGCCGGCCCGACGGATACCTGCGCCTGCAACGATTGTCGTTACATGAAGATGAACACGATCGAGAAGGTGCGCGACGCCTTGAAGACGATGTCACCGGCCATCGAACTGCCGGAGGCCATCCGCTCCGCCGCTCTCGTGCCCATCCAGCGCATGCTGGACTGGAGCCGGTGATGTGTCGGAAGGAGCGGCGACACTCTTGTCGCCTGGTTTGGCGCTTGGAGGCATTCGCAATTTCCCAGACGGCGGCAAGAGTGCCGCCGCTCCGCCGAGCGGGAGAACGCGTGCGACGCGCCCGCCACTACACCGCTCAGTCCACGGCCGTCACCGTCACCACCGCTGGGATGGCATGGCCGGCCCAGTACGCGTCGAGCCGCTGCGCATCCGGCTCGCCGTCCATCACGACGAAACGGTAGCGCGCCACGTAGGGCCGACCCGGCTCGATACTCCAGTCTCCTCCTTGCGAGGGCGAGAAACAGAAGAACGGCTCGGCCTCGCCCACCCGCACCGGCTGCGGCGAGCGGAAATTTTCGGGATGGTCCATCATCGCGAGGCCCGTCCATGCGCCGTCCACCGGACCGCCGACATGCAGCCAGCGTACTTTCTGCGTATGCGCCTTTACCCGATCCGTCTCGCCTTCCGAGGTCAGCACCTTGGGCAGGTCGCGTCCCAGCCAGCTGCTGTGGGCACGGTACCCCATGCCGCCGTAGCGATACGCGGGCAAAATGAGCGGATCGCGCGTGGCGCACACCTGCGTCAGCAAAAGATCGAGCACCGTGGCCTCGGTGGTCGCGTAGGTCGTGACGGTCCAGAACTCGTGCAGGGCCGGCTGCGCGGCGCCCGCACTCCGGTCGATGAAGGTGTGACGGGCAGAGAAGCCGCCATGCACTGCGCCACTCCAGGTCGCATCGAGACCGGCAAACTCCACCCCGCCCGTCTTGGCCTGCACGTTCCAGAAATCGGGCGTGCGCCCCTGAAACCGCGTGTTGGTCCATGCCGACCAGAGTCCGTGGTGGTGCTCGCGCCGCGGATGATAGTCCCCCGTCACCGCTTTGCCGGACGGACTGAACACCGGGTGCAGGTAGCCGGCGCGACGGTAGATGTCGGCGATCTCCGGCCGGGGCAACGCGTCCTTGTCCATGCGATAGACGAACACCGGGCGCCCCGCTGCGTTAACCTGGAGGTTGCCCGCCTCGGTCGACACCTCTACTCCTGGCGTCGACGCCACTCCAGCCACGAGCGTGAACCGCAGGGCTTCGCCGCCTTTCTGAGCGGGGACAAAAAACGTGGCGAGGCCTTCGCCGTCCACCTGCACAGGAAGCAGCCGGCCCATGTCATCCTTTAGCACCGGCGGACGCGGGGCATCTTCCGGCAGAGGGAACGACGCGAGTTGGGCCGCGCGATCACGCTCCGCGGCGGCCACGGTGACCGCGTAGGTCTTGGCCGTGAGCACGGCGGGATTGACAGCGAGACCAAGAAGGAAAACCAGACCGGAGGCACGGAGGGCGAACAACATGGGGGCAATGAGCTAAGCCGAAGCAAAGCCAGCCGAGCGCGACGGAGCAACGTCCGAGGCAGGTCCGCTCACCGGGACAGTTCGCAGGCGGCCAGCCCGGCATCCGGGTTGACTCGGTTCGGCGGCATTCAAGGCTGGGGGTTTCCTCCTCAACCCCCGCTACGCACCCATGAGCACCCAAGGATTCGGAACAAAAGCCCTCCACGCCGGCCAGAAGCCGGACCCGACCACCGGTTCACGCGCGGTCCCGATCTATCAGACGACCAGCTACGTGTTCCGCGACACGGAGCACGCTGCAAACCTGTTTGCCCTCAAGGAACTCGGGAACATCTACACGCGGATAATGAATCCGACGACGGATGTCTTCGAGCAGCGCATCGCGGCGCTCGAGGGCGGCAGCGGCGCCCTGGCCCACGCCTCCGGACAGGCGGCGATCACGGACGCCATCCTCAACCTCGCTGGTGCCGGCGACCACCTGGTCTCGGTCTCCCAACTCTACGGTGGCACCTACAATCTGTTCCACCACACCCTGCCGAAACTCGGCATCGAGGTGTCGTTCGTCGACGCGCAGGATCCGGACGCCTTCAAGCGCGCACTCAAGCCGAATACGAAGGCCTTCTATGGCGAGGGCCTGGGCAATCCGGCGCTCAACATCTTCCCCTTCGAGGAGGTGGCCAAGATCGGCAAGGAGGCCGGCGTGCCCCTCATCATCGACAACACCTGCCTGACGCCCTTCCTCAACCGCCCGTTCGAATGGGGCGCCAACATCGTGGTGCATTCGACGACCAAATACATCGGGGGCCACGGCACCTCGATCGGCGGCATCGTGGTCGACGGCGGTAATTTCAACTGGGGCAACGGACGCTTTCCGGGCTTCACCCAGCCTGACGCGAGCTACCACGGCCTCGTGCACTGGGACGCGTTCAAGAGCTTCCCACCGGCGGGCGGCGCCAACGTCGCCTACATCCTCAAGATGCGCCTGCAACTGCTGCGCGACATCGGGGCCTGTATCTCACCGTTCAATGCGTGGACCGGCCTGCAGGGTCTCGAAACGCTGCACCTGCGCATGGAGCGCACCTGCGCGAACGCGATGAAGGTCGCCGAATTCCTCTCGTCCCACCGCAAGGTCACGTGGGTCAACTACCCCGGCCTCAAGACGAGCCCGAACCACGCTGCGGCGAAGAAATACCTGAGCAACGGCTTCGGCGGCCTGCTGGGCTTCGGCGTCAAGGGTGGCTACGAAGCCGGACGAAAGCTGATCGAGGGCCTCAAGCTCTTCTCCCACCTCGCCAACATCGGCGACGCGAAATCCCTCGCGATCCATCCGGCGAGCACGACCCACAGCCAGTTGACCGCCGATGAACAGGTCAGCACGGGCGTTTCGCCCGACTACGTGCGCCTTTCGGTCGGCATCGAGGACTTCGCCGACCTCCAGGCCGATCTCGAGCAGGCCCTCGCGAAGGTCTGATCGGCCCGCGTCTGCCCTATTCCCGCCGGCGCTCTCCCGAGGGCGCCGGCGTTTTCATGTCCGCCGCGGCGCGCGGCCCAGAGCGATCACGAGCGGAAGCATGAGGGCCGGCGCCAGCGCCGAGACCGCGAGCCCCCAGGCGAGGCCGTGGAAATCCGCCACCCAGCCGACCACCCAGGGCATGAAGATGCCGCCCGCGTTGCCCAGGGCGGCCAGGGCCCCGAACATGCTCGCGCCGCCCTCCGGAAAACGGTCGGCGGTCACGGCGAGCAGCGTCGGCCACAGGGCACTGCCGGTGAAGCCGACCGCCACGCAGGCCGCCAGTGCCAGCCCGGGCACCGGCAGGAACGAGCCGGCGAGAAACAAGCCGACCGAGGTGGCGCAGCCCCACGCCATGATATGAAACGGATTCATCCGGTTGCCAATGACACCGACCACCATCCGCCCCAGAGCCATGGCAACGGAGAAGGCCAGCAAGGCGCTCCCTCCCACCCACGCCGGATAACCGAGCGTCGTCTCCGCATAGGCCGGCAGCCATTGGGCCATGCCGAGCTCCGTCGCACCACCAAGAAAGATCGCCACCAGCGCCGCCAGAAACCATCCGCGCCGGACCAGCCGGCGCACCGGCAGGCGCTGCGCATCCGTCACCAACGCCGGGAACGCAAGCGGGGCAAAGGCGACCAGCAGGCCGAGCGGCAGCACGACGAGGGTCAGGCAGGCCTCCCGCCAGCCCCAGCCGAGCCGGAGAATCACCGTCCCGGCCAAAATGGTCACGGCCGCGCCCACACAATAGAACGAGTGCAGCCAGTTCATCGCCGCCGACCGCCGCTCGGGATTGAGCGCTGCTACGACCGGACTCAGCACCATGTCGAGCAGGCCCGCTCCGAGCCCTAACACGAACAGCGCCGTGCCCAGCCACGCATACGACGGGGCGAACGCTGCGGCGATGAGGCTGACCGCGATCAACGCGTTGCCCAGCTGCGCAAAGGGCTTCGTGCCGAAGCGATCCGCCAGCGGACCGGCGAGCAGGATGCCCACGACCAAACCGAGAAAGGTCAGGGCCCCAAGCCGGCCGAGCTGCTCCTGGGAAAGTCCGGCCGCGCCGCCATGCAGGGTGCTTAGCGCGGTGAGAAACACCGGCAGCAGGTTGAGCCCGATCGCGAGGCTCATCATGGCAAGGTAGCAGAGGGCCGTGAGCAGGCGCGGCGCGGGAGGACGGGAAACGGACATCGCCGCACCTTGGCGGTCGACGTCGCTGCGGTCGAGCGCGCGGTGCGCCCGCCTACGCCGGCGGCCGGTCGAGCACCCGTCGCACCGCACTCAACATGGTCTCGGCCGAATACGGCTTGGAAAGCACCTCGCCCACCCCGAGGGTACCGACCCGGCTGGCGCTGACTTTCGAGTCGAATCCGGTGGCCGCGATGACCTTCACCTTGGGATCGATCCGCCGGAGCGCGTTGATCAGCACCACGCCATCCATCACCGGCATCATCACGTCGGTGAGCACCAGGGCGATGGTAGAGCGCTGCAGCGCGTAGAGGCCCATGGCCTGCGCACCGTCCTCGGCAGTGAGCACGCGGTAACCAAACGATTCGAGCGTTTGCTGCGAGATGCCGAGGATCGAGGCTTCATCGTCGACCAGCAAGATGGTTTCTCCCCGGCCCCGCGGCAGATCCCGCGTCGCCAGCGCCACGGCCTCCTTGGGCGAGCCGTCGGATTGCGCCGGCAGAAAGACGGTGAAGGTGCTGCCCCGCCCCGGCTCGCTTTCGACATTCACGAAGCCGCCGTGGCTGCGGACAATGCCCAGCACGGTCGCAAGTCCGAGCCCCGTGCCCCGGCCCACTTCCTTCGTGGTGAAGAACGGTTCGAAGATGCGCTCGATCACCTCCGGTTTCATGCCGCAGCCGGTGTCGGCGACTTCGAGCACGACATAGCGGCCCGCCGGCGCCCCGCGGTTCATCGCCGCGAAGTGGTCGTCGATCTCGCGGTTGGACAACGCAAACCGCAGCGTGCCGCCGCCGGGCATGGCATCGCGGGCGTTCACTGCCAGGTTGAGCACGACCTGGTTGAGTTGGGTCGGATCGCCCTGGATGAGCCAGAGCTCGCGCGGCACATCGGTCGACACGCGGATGTTCTTGGGAAAGGTGTTGATCGCGATCGACTCCAGCTCGCGCACGATGTGGCCCAGATGCACCGCCACCCGCGCACCTTCGACTCCGCGGGCGAACGACAGCACCTGTTTCACGAGGTCGGTGCCGCGCCGGGCGCTGCGCTCGATCGTATTGATCACATCCTGAGCCGTCGGACTGAGCGTCTCGAAGCGGAGCAGATCGACCGCCATCATGATCGGTGCGAGCAGGTTGTTCAGATCATGGGCAATGCCACCGGCGAGCGTGCCGATGCTCTCCATGCGCTGCGCCCGCAGGAACTGCGCTTCGATCTGCTTGCGTTCGGTGACGTCGGTGTTGATCGCCAGCATCGACTTGGGCTGCCCCTGCGCGTCGCGCAGCAGGGTCCAACGCCCCTCCAGGATCACCTCGGCGCCCTGCTTGGTGACATGGCGTAGTTCGCCGCTCCACTCGCCGGTGGCCTGGAGGCTCTTCATCGCCTCGACGAGCTGGCCGAGATCGCGTTGCATCCGTTCGCGCACCAGGCGCCCCACCGCCTCGGCGGCCGTCCAGCCGTAGATGCGTTCGGCGCCCTTGTTCCACGAGAGGATGCGGTGTTCTAGGTCGCAGACCAAGATGGCATCCTGGGTCTGGTCGAGCAGCGCCGCCTGCTCGCGGATCCGCTCCTCGGCCTCGCGGCGGTCGGTGATGTCCTCCGCCGTCCCGACGAGACGGTAGACCTGACCCTGATCGTTCGTCACCGGAAAGGCACGATCCCGCACCCAGCGCACCGACCCATCCGGGCGGACGATACGGTACACCAGGTCGTAGCGCCCCGCGACCTGGTCGACCGCGACGGCCCGCTCCACCTTCGGGCGATCCTCGGGATGCACCGTTTCAATCCACGACTGCGGCGCGGAATACAGGCTCTCGCAACTGCGTCCCCAGACCCGCTCGTAGGCCGGGCTCACGTAGAACATCTGGGTTTTCGTGTGGTCGGTCAGCCAGAAGACCTCGTTGATGTTCTCGGCCAGCTGACGAAACCGCTGCTCGCTTTCCCGCAACGCCAATTCGACCGCCTTGCGCTGCGCGATGTCCTGCTCAAGGGCCCGGTTGGTCTCCTCCAACTGGAGCGTCTTCTCCTCCAGTTTCCGGATCAACGTCTCGCTGTAGACCTTGAGCAACTGGCGTTCGTCACCCTCTGGCATCTTGGGCGCCCGCGGCCCCGACGTCGAGCCGGCGGCCTGCACTTCCCTCAGGCGGACCATGAAGTCGTCGGGTTCGGCCGGCTTCAGGATGAAGGCATCCGCACCCAGGCTGAGCGCTAGCTGCTCGTCCTCCGCTTCCGTGTAGGTGGCGGTGTAGACGATGAATGGCACACGCTTCAGCCGCGCGTCGGCCTTCCAATGCCGAAGCAGCGTGTAGCCATCCATGACCGGCATCAGGAGGTCGGAGATGACTACGTCCGGGGCGTGCTGCCGGGCCTTGACGAGGGCCTCGGCGCCATGGCGCGCGGACTCCACCGTCAGGCCATGGCCCCGCAACAACGCCTCGAGGTAGTAGAGGTTCTCTTCCTTGTCGTCGACAATGAGGACGCGCGTCATGGGGAGGAGGGAGGCTGCGAATCGGGATGAAAGCGGGAAATCTCGGCCACAAAGGTGTCGGGATTGATCGGCTTTTCGATGTAGCCATTGCAACCCGCCCCCAGGGATTTCTCCCGGTCGCCCACCATCGCATACGACGTGACGGCCACGATCGGCGTGGACTGAAGTTCGGGCACCGCACGCAGCGCGCGGGCCACGGCGTATCCGTCCATGCCTGGCAGCTGGATATCCAGGAGGATCAAGTCCGGCCGCAGCCGGCTGGCCTCGGCGATGCCGGCCGGGCCGTCGGAGGATGCCACCACCCGGTAGCCGTGCTGCTCGAGCAGGAACGTCGCGAGATAACGGTTTTGTTCGTTGTCTTCGATCAGAAGGACGGTGCGGGGCATGCGGTGAAGAAGATCAGGAGTTGAGCGGCAGCAAGACGGAGAAGGTGCTTCCCTGCCCCCATTCGCTGGTGGCGGTGATCTGGCCACCCATCAATTCGGCCAGCCGGCGGCAGATCGCGAGGCCAAGGCCGGTCCCCTCATGCTGCCGGGACAGCCCGGTGTCGATCTGACGGAAAGGTTGGAAGAGAGACGCGAGATCATGCGGTTTGATGCCGATACCCGTATCCGTCACCCGCAGGCACAGCGCCGGCCGGTCCGGTCCGCCGGCCTCGCGCGGCGGCAACGTGGCGGGGGCGAAGGTGAGCGAGACCCCGCCCTTCTCGGTGAACTTGATGCCGTTGTTGAGCAGGTTGATCAGGATCTGCTCCACGCGACGGCGGTCGCCGACGAGGGTTTCCGGCGCCGCGCCGAGGTCCACCGTGAGGGAAAGGCCCTTCTTCTCGGCGAGCGGACGCACCGACTGCGTCACACGTTCCATCGCCTCGCGAAACGCATAGGGTTCCAACCGCACCTCCAGCTGGCCCGCCTCGATCTTCGAGATGTCGAGCACGTCGTTGATCAGTTCGAGCAGATGCCGGGCGCTGCCCCGGACCATGCCGAGCTGCTTGGTCTGCTCCGGATTGAGCGGACCCGCGAGTCCCTGCAGCACGATGCCGGTGAACCCGATGATCGAGTTGAGGGGGGTGCGGAGCTCGTGGGACATCGTGGCAAGGAAGGCGGATTTGATCCGATCCGCCGCCTCGGCCCGGACCAGCGCGGCCTGCAGTTCCCCGGTGCGCTCCACGACCTTTTGCTCGAGCGTGACGTTGGCCTCGCGCAGGAGCCGTTCAACCCGCTTTCGCTCCGTGATGTCCCGCAGGGTCATGAAGGCCAGCAGACGGCCGTTGCCGTAGGCCACCCGTGCCCCGGTGTAGCTCAGGATGCGCTCGTAGGGCCGGTCGCGCCGGCGGACACACAGCTCAAGATTCTGGAAGGCCTCACCGCGCCGCACCCGGGCCATGGGCCAGTTACCCGGTTCGAGCGGCGTGCCGTCCGGCAGCGAGAGTTCAAAAAGCCCGCCAAACTCCGGCCGGCGCCGGCGTCCCTCCTCGACGTCGTCGAACCCAAGCAGGCGGAGCGAGGCCGGATTCCAGTGCGAGACGCCCGCGTCCGGATCGGCGATGATCACGCCCTCGCGCAGATTCTCGATCACGACCTCGAACCGCCCGCGCAGGTCGCGCAGTTCTTCCTCGGCGCGTTTGCGCTCGGTGATGTCGATGGCGATCCCACCCACAAAGCGCCGGCCGGCAGCGTTGCGGAAGGGGAATTTGAAACAGTTCCACACGAACGGCCGGCCCTGGATCACCCCGCGATCCTCGGCGATCTCCAGAGCATGCCCTTGCGCCAGCACCTCGGCATCGCTGCGCCGGATTCGTTCTGCCGCCTCGGCCGGCACGAGGTCGTGGGCGGTCTTGCCGTACCACGGTTCCCGGGCGAGGCCGAAGGCCTGGCTCCACGCCCGGTTCATGTACAGGTGGCGCCCTTCCTCATCCGTCATCCAGGCGATCGCCGGACTGGCATCCATGAAAGCGTTGAACCGTTCTTCGCTTTCCCTCCGCGCCGCCTCCGCCGCGCGACGCTCGGTCACGTCGATGCCGACGCCCACGAGGCAGGTCGCCTCGCCGAAATCAACCCGCCGGCCGGTGAAGTAGTACGGCACCCGGCGCCCGTCCTTCGTCTGGAAATACGCCTCGGCACTGGACTCGCCGCGGGCAAACACCTCCGCGATCCGCTCCTGCAGGAGCGGTTTCTCGTCCTCGCAGAAAAAATCCAGCGGATGCATGCGGGCGATCTCCTCGCCCGAGAAACCCGAGACCGTCTCGAAGTTGCGGTTCCAGCGCAGAAACCGGCCCGACGTATCGTAGAAATACAGGATGCCCGGCATGCTGTCGACCATCGTGTCGGAGAAGAGCTTCTCCCGCCGGGCCAGGGATTCGGCACGGTTTCGCTCCTGCTCGCGCGCCAGGTTGTCGAGGGCAAAGGACACGTCGATCGCCGCCTCGGTCAGCAGGTCCATCTCCTGGGGTTTGAAGAAATCCTCGACGTCCGCGTAGACCGCGAGCACGCCAACCGGCTCTCCACCCTGGCGGATCGGCAGGGCGGCGACGGCGCGAAAGCCGCGTCGGCGGGCCTCGTCGCGCCAGTGTCCGACCGTCGGATCGTCAAGCAGGCGATTGCTCACCACCGGTGCGGCGCTGCGAAACGCCCGGCCGATCGGGCCGTTCCCTCCCGGTGTATCGTCCCTTCGGATACCGAGTTGATCGACATATCCCTTGCCGTCACCCCAGGCCGCGACGGACTTCAGGTCGGCTTCGTCCGGCGACGCCCAGGCCACCCACGCCATGCGGAATCCCCCCTGCTCGACCAGCACGGCGCAGACGCGGTTGAGCAGCTCGTCCCGGCCGGGCAGCCGCACGATGGCCTGGTTGATCTGGCTAAGCGCGCTGTACAGCCGCCGCAGGCGCTCGATCTCCACCTCGTGGGACTTCAGCGCATGATAGCCGGTCTCAATGCGGCCAAAGACCCGGCGCATGAGCACGTAGAGCAGGAACGTCGTCACGCCGACGAACACGAACCCCTTGTACACGCTCCAGGTGACCAGCAGGTCGGGCGCCGTGATCATCGCGCCCATGGCCCGGTCGGAAAAATAGATCCAAAGCAGCGCGATCAGCCCGTAGGCGCCTGCAATGCCGGCCGCCCGCCACCGCACCGACGCCCGCCGCCCGGCCGGAGCCTGCGCAGCCAGACGGTCCGCCACCACAGCCGGGGTACGGAACGGGGGCACGGAATCGGGCATGCCTCAAAAATCACAACTTAGTTGCGGGCAACACGAGACTTTCTTCGAGAATCCTTTTGAGCAGCGTCAGCATCGCCTCCGCCGAGAAGGGCTTGGGAAGGAACGCAACCTTCTGCTCCTTCATCCGCCCGACGAGGTCCGCCCCGGCCTGGCCGCTCGTGGCGATGATCGGCAGACCCGGTTCGATCCTGCGCAACGCCGCAATCAGCGCGACCCCGTCCATGACCGGCATCATCATGTCGGTCAGCACGGCCTTCACCTCCTGACGATGCTGGGCGAAGAGGCCCACGGCACGGGCGCCGTCGTCGGCCACGATCGCCCGGTAGCCATACGCCTCGAGGGTTTGCCGGGTGATCTCGACGATCGACGCTTCATCATCGACCACCAGAATGAGTTCTCCCCGGCCGCGGGCCAGCGCCTCACCGGAGCCACCGGTCGCATCCGGGCCCGAATCGCACCCGGAGGCCGGCAGGTACACCAGGAAACGGCTGCCCCGCCCGACCTCGCTTTCCACGCGGACAAACCCTCCGTGGCTGCGTACGATGCCGAGCACAGTCGACAGACCCAAACCGGTGCCCTTGCCCGGTTCCTTGGTGGTGAAGAACGGATCGAAGATCCGGTCGACGATCTCCGGCGGAATGCCCGTGCCGGTATCGCTCACCTCGATGCACACATAGTTGCCCACGGCGCCGCCCCGGGCCGTGGCCGCCTGCTGCGCGTCCAGGGCGACGTTGCGCAGTCGGATCGACAGCAGGCCGCCGCTGGGCATGGCGTCGCGTGCATTGACGCAGAGGTTGAGCAGCACTTGGTCGATCTGGGTGGGATCGCACATCACCGGCCAGAGGTCCCGCGGGACGTCGCATTCGATCCGCACCTGCTTGGGAAAAGTGTTCTGGATCATCGCCTCGGTCTCCCGCACCAGGTGGCGGAGGTTCACCAGCGTGCGGGCGCCTTCGACGCCCCGGGCAAACGACAGCACCTGCTTGACCAGATCGGTGCCCCGGCGCGCGCTCCGCTCGATGTTGCGGATCACCATGCGCGAGCCGGGATCCGTGGCGCTGTCCTTCAGCAAATCGACGCCCATCACCACAGGGGCGAGCAGGTTGTTCAGATCGTGCGCAATGCCGCCAGCCAGCGTCCCGATGCTCTCTAACCGCTGGGCCCGGAGGAACTGGGACTCGAGCTGCTTCTTCTCAGTGATGTCGGTGTCGATCGCGAGAATCGCCTGCGGCCGGCCCGGGCCGCCGTCCAACAGGGTCCAGCGGGCGTCGACCATCCGCTCCTTTCCGTCCTTGGTGTATTTCCGAATCTCGCCCTTCCATTCAGCCCGGGCCAGCACCACGACCCCGGCCTCGGCGTACGTTTTGGCGTCCGCCTTCAGCAGGATATCCAGCCGTTGGCCCTCCGCTTCCGCCCGCGTCCAGCCGTAGAGTTTTTCCGCACCCCGGTTCCAATAGGTGATCGTGCCGTCGAGTCGGCGCACGATGATGGCATCATGGGCCTCGTCGAGCAACCGGGCCTGCTCCCGCAATTTTTCCTCAATCTCCCCGCGGCGCCGGATCTCCGCCTGCAACTCGGCCGTGCGCTGACGCACCCGTCGGCGCATCTGCAGGTTCCAGACGAGCACCGCGCCCAAGCCCAGCAACACCACGCCGGCGCCGATCGCGAGCAGCCGGCCGTGCCGCACCAGCAGCCCGCGTTCGTCCGGCACAAAGAAAAAATCGTCCGGCACCTGCGCCGCCGCCGCGAGGCCCTGCGAAGCGAAAACCTCCGCAATGTGCCGCCAACGGTCCGGGTTCATGTGCCCAATCGTCACGAACTCCGGCAGCACCAGCGAACGCATCGCTTCCACTTCGCTCCGCAGCTGTGCCGCCGTAATGCCCCGCGCCTGCACACCCGGCAGGGTCAGGATATGCGCGATGGTCTCTTCGGGGTAATCGAAGGCGTAGTTCCATCCGCGCTGCACCGCCCGGACCAACGCGGCGACCTCCTCCGGAGCCCGCCCGGCCACGGCTGCGGTCGTGAACAGCGTGTCGCCATAAAAATCGATTCCGTAGTCCACCGTGCGGAGCAGGGACGGCTCGAGGCCCCGCGCCCGCATCATGAACGGTTCCACCGTGGCATAAGCCGAGATCGCATCGACACGCCCGGCCGCGAGGTCGTCGAGGTTCCAGGAGTGCGGCACAAAGGTCACCGTGGCGGGATCGATGCCTTCCCGTGTCAGCATGGCGCGCAACTGCGCCGCCCCCTGGTCGTCCGACACCATCACGGTGCGGCCGATCAGGTCCGCCGGCGTGCGGATCCCGCGGTCCGCCCGGCTCATGATGACATAAGGCGAATGCTGGAACACCGCCGCCGTCACCACAATCGGGTCGCCCCGCAGCCGTGCCAGCAGCACCTCGGCATCGCTCACGCCGAACTCGGCTCCGCCCGCCAGCACGGTCGCGATCGGGCCGCGGCCGGGGCCGCCTTCGAGAATCGACACCGAAAGCCCCTCGTCCGCGAAGTACCCCTGCTTCTCCGCCATGTAATACCCGGCAAACTGGAACTGATGATACCACTTCAGCTGCACACGCCACGGTTCGGCTCCGGCGGACGCCACGAGGCCGAGCCACAGCACGAGCCGGCACAGAAGGGCGGACCGACGGAGCAAGGACAGGCGCACCGGGGACAACGTCATGGCGGACCGGATACCATCGGCGGCCTCGAACCGGAGGGTTCGTCCAGCACCGTGCGCAACAGCGTCAGCATCGCCTCGGCGGAGTAAGGCTTGGCCAGGAAGTGCCGCACGTCCGGCGCTGCCCCCCGCGACAGACCCCCGTTGGCCGCAAGCCCGCTTGCGGCGATGATCCGGACCTCCGGATTGATGCGGCGCAGCGCCGTGATCAGGGCATGGCCGTCCATCACCGGCATCATCATGTCCGTGATAACCGTGGCGATGCGGGTGCGGTTCACGGCATAGGTCCCGATCGCCTGGGCTCCGTCCTCCGCCGTGAGCACCGCGTACCCGTGGGATTGCAGCGTTTCGCGGGTGACCTCGAGGATGGTCGGCTCGTCGTCGACCACGAGGATCGTCTCGCCCCGCCCGGCCGGGAGCGCGGCCGGAGTGGGCGGCGCAGCTCCCGCCGCCGGCGGTGCCTCCGGCCGGGCCGGGAGGTACACCTTGAACGTACTCCCGCGTCCCGGCTCGCTGTACACGTTCACAAACCCTCCGTGACTGCGCACGATGCCCAGCACCGTCGAGAGCCCAAGGCCCGTGCCCTTGCCGACTTCCTTGGTGGTGTAGAACGGTTCGAAAATCCGTTCGATCACCGGAGGCTCCATACCCACGCCGGTATCGCCGACCTCCAGCACCACGTAGCTGCCCGGCGCCACCCCGCGGTTCATGACCGCGTACTGGGCGTCAACCTCGGTGTTGTACACCGACAGCGTCGCCTGCCCGCCGGTGGGCATGGCGTCGCGCGCGTTCACGAGGAGGTTGAGCAGCACCTGGTTCAGCTGCGTCGGGTCGCCGAGGACCGGCCAGAGATTGGATTCCACCTTGGTCTCGAACCGGACGTTCTTCGGAAAGGTGTTGTGTACGATCACCTCCAGCTCGTGCACGATATGGCGCAGTTGCAGTTCGACCCGCGCCCCTTCGACGCCGCGGGCAAACGAGAGCACCTGCTTCACCAGGTCGGCCCCGCGCTGGGCGCTCCGTTCGATCGTGGCCAGCAGGCGCTGGTGCTCCGGACGGGGATCCGATCGTTTCAACAGATCGACCCCCATGGTGATCGGCGCGAGCAGGTTGTTGAGATCGTGGGCGATCCCGCCTGCCAGCGTGCCGATGCTTTCCATCCGCTGCGCCCGGAGGAACTGTGCTTCCAGTTTCTTGCGGTCGGTGATGTCCGTATTGATCGCCAGGATCGACACCGGTTCGCCCACGTCGTTGCGCACGAGCGTCCAGCGGCCTTCGATGGTCAGCGGCTGCCCGTCCTTCCGCACCTGAGTCAGTTCCCCCACCCATTCCCCCTGGTCCATCAGGCTGCTCATCGCGCGATCGAACTCCGAGGGCTCAAAATACAGCAGATCGCGCACCGAGCGGCCGCGGGCCTCCTCGGCCTTCCAGCCGTAGAGGCGCTCCGCACTCTTGTTCCAGTACGTGATGCGGTGAGTGAGGTCGCGCACGAGAATCGCGTCCTGGGCCTTGTCCAGCAACGCCGCCTGCTCGCGGGTGCGGGCGGCCGACCGTTCGCGCTCCAGCTCCGCCGCCGCCCGGGCCGCGTAGATCCGCAGAGTCGAGACAGCAAACTCCGGTTCACCCAGCGGACCGCGGAACTGGGCAAACAATGCCCCGACGATCTGGCCGTCGGTGTCGTACAGCAGCGAGCCGACAAAGCCCTCGGAACCACCGGGCAGAAGATGCCGTGCCTCCGGCCACATCGCATCGAGACCGCGGTCGATCACCGCCACCTCGGTCCGTTGGTCGCGGGAGGCCGGCAGGGCCGCGAGCGCGAAGGCGAAGCCCGACATGCGGGCGCCACCGGAGACGGCCGCCAGCGGCTGAAGCGAGGGAGCGTCCGGCGAGGGCAAGACCGCGAGGCACGCCGCGTCGGCGCCGAGGGCTTCGACCAGGCTCTGCACCAATTGATGAAAGAACTCGATGCCGATGTCCCCGGACAGGCCGCGCGCCATGGCGAGCACGGCGTCGTGGGTGCGCTTCCGTTCGAGCCGGGCCCGGCAGGCCACGATGCCGTAGGCGAGATTGTCCGCCATCTCCTGCAGCATCTTAAACTCGTGCGGGGGAAGCGTCCGGACCTCGCCGAGGTACAAACCCATCAAGCCGAAGGTCCGCGGCCCGTCGTTCAAAGGCAGGCAAACCACGCCGTGAAATCCGGCGGCGAGGGCCCGGCTTCGCCAAGGACGGAAGTATTCGGATTCGGCCACGTTCTCGACGACCATGGACTGGCCGGACCGGATCGTGCGACCCGCCGGACCGCGGCCGGTGGGTATGTCATCCGACCAGCTCAATTGCAGGCCCGAGAAGTAATCGGTCTCCGCCCCGGCCGCCGCGCGGACGTCGATCGACTTGGCCTCGTCGTTCTGCGCATAGCCCACCCAGACCATCCGGTAGCCACCGACGTCGATCGCCAGCTGGCACACCGTGTCGAGCAAGGTTTGTTCATTCTCGGTGCGCACCAATGCTTCATTGCACCGGCTGAGCAACTGCAGCGCCCGGTTGGTACGGGCCAAGTCCTCCCGCGCCCGGTGATCCTCCGTGACATCGCGAAAGTACACCGCCAGGCCCTCCGGATGGGGAAAGACCCGCACCTCGAACCAACGCGCCAGCGGCGGAAAGTAGCCCTCGAATTGAACCGGTCGCATCTCGCCCCAGGCCGCGCGGTAGTGCTCCGCGAATACGGTGTCTTTCGCCTCGGGAAAAGCGTCTCCGATCTTCCGCCCCAGCAGTTCCAGCCGCGATTGGTTGAGCATCACCTCCGCCTGATGGTTCACGAAGGTGAAGCGACCTTCGCCATCGAGCGTAAAGAAGCCGTCGGTGATGCTCTCCAAGGTGGTCGCCAGTCGCTCGGCCAAGGCCCGCTTCTCCCGTTCGGCCCGCTTCTGCTCGGAGATATCCTGCAGGGCACCCTGCACGCCGACAATCTGGCCGCGGGCGTCGCGTACCGCCTCACCGATCGCCCGGGCGGTAAGACGTCGTCCCCGGGCGGTGATCAGTTCCACTTCGATGTCGTAAGGCGTGCCTTGCCGGGCGCATTCGGTGAAGCGCGCCTCAATGCGGGGCCTCATTTCTGGCGGATAGAACGCAAGCGCATCCTCCAGCGAAATCGAGGATTCGGGCGGCAACTCGTGGATCGCACACACCTCCTCGGAGAAGTGGCAGGTCATGGTCTGCAGATCGACCGACCATGCGCCCAGCCGGGCCAGCCGGCCGGCGATCCGGGCCATCGTTTGCGCGCGCTGCAGCTCCGCCTGTGCTTGGGCCCGTTCCGTGATGTCATGACAGGTACCCAACGCCCGGACCGGGCGGCCTTCGGCGTCGCGAAACACCTGCCAGCGCTCCTCGACCACCTTCACTGTCCCGTCGATGCTGATCACCCGGTGTTCAATCTGATGGACGCCGTCCGACTGGACCGAACCGGTGAACGCACTCTCCACCGCCGCCCGGTCGTCGGGGTGAACCCGGGCCAGAAACGCCTGATGTGTCGGCGCAAACGTCGCCGGATCCGTTCCGAAAATATGGTGCGTTTCCTCCGACCAGGTCACCGTAAAGGTGGAGAGATCGGTCTCCCAACTTCCCACCTTGGCCACGGCCTGGGCCGCGGCGAGGCGGGCGCGTTCGCGCTCGACCAAGACCGCGAGCCCGCGCTGCTGACTCTCGCTTTCGGCCAGCGCAAACTCGGCGAGTTTGCGCTCCGTCACGTTGAGATGCATCACCACCACCCCCGTCAGGCGGCCCGGCCGGAGCGGGCTCACCACGAGGCGGTACCACCGTTTCTCCGTCGGCGAATGGCAGGGATACTCCAAGCTGAACTCCGTCCGGCTGCCGGACAGCACGGCGCGGATGCCCTCCGCGGTTGCGCGGGCTTCCTCACCGCACTCACCCGCGGCGGAGTCGCAGATGGCGAGGTAATTGCGCCCGACGAAGAAATCAGACCCGGTGGCGGCGTTGGTTCGCCCAAACTGCCGCCATGATTCGTTGACGGCGAGTATCGTGCCATCGCTCCCCAGCAGCGCAATGTTGGCCGGCAGCGCGTCGAGGATCGCGGTCTGCAGCTCCGCGGCCTGCCGTTGCACCGCCTCCTGCTCGATCAGGCGATGCTGCGCCTTCTCCAGTAGCAACGGGTGTCCGTCGTGGCCGACGATCGCGTCGACCTGGTCGGCCAGGCACGCTTGGAGTTCGGCCTCCGCCTCGGTGAGGTGCCGGACGAGTTCGGCCAGCCGTTCAGGTGTGACCGGCACGGAGTCGGTGCGGCGGTCCGTGCTCACGAGGACACCTCCTCCAGCCCGAGCGCAGCTTCCACCTTCGCGCGCGGCGTGAGGTTGCCGATCACCCGAACCTGCGGAGACGGTTCGATTCGCACCAAGGTGGGAGTCACCAGAATGCCGTCCGCCAACGCGCGCTCGGGTTGCTTCATGACGTCGATCACCTCGACGCGGGAGCGTCCCGCCAGCCGCTCACGGCAAATCGCCTCAAGGTGTTCCCGGGCGATCTGGGAGTTGGCGGATCCTCCCGCGACGTACAGTCTAAAGCAGTGGTCCGCCATCGTCGTCATCCTCCGCGTTTCCCGCCGCGTACGGCCGGGGCGTCGCCCTGACGCAGGCGGCGCGTCACGGACGTACCCGCGTCGCGTCGGCGCCTCCGCCCGGCCTCGCTGCCGCGCAGAGACTCCAGTTCGGATGCCTTGATCGCCAACTCACGGCGGAGAATTCGTACCCGGTTCCCCAGCTCGGTCTGGGCCAGCCGGATCTCGAGCTGCTTGCGCTCCACCTCCGCGACCGTGCGCGCCTCCTGTTCCCGTTCCGCCCGTTCCCGTTCAGACCGGAGCGTGCCCATCAAGACTTCGCCGCCCGCCGTGTAGACGTCGGCCAGCGTCACGCCGCGATCGCTGAGAATCATTTCACGGACCTGATTGGAGTGTCCCGTGCCGCGCGATTTGATCACCGTGAGCGTCCGGTTTCTCTCTCCGGACCGCGCGACATAACCGAGGTGCAGCCACGTGTCGGCAATGGTGGAGATCTGCAGGGGCGTAGCCTCCGCCTGCGGGTCCGCATTGGCCAGCAGGCTGGTGCAGAACAGCGTGACGCCCTCCGCCTTCGCCCAGTCCACCAGACGCTCGATCACATGATGGGCGGTGAGCTCATTGCCACGTTTAGCCAGGGCCGACACCGGGTCGATCACGACGCAGCGGGCGCGGTGCCGCCGCGCCGCCGCCTTGATGCGCAATAGGTGCGCCTCGGCGCTGCACGCGCTTGAGCGCGAGGTCAGGTAGCTCATCCGCGGGCGCACCCGCGGTGCATCAAGGCGGATCGCGACCGAGGCCAGGTTGCGCACCACCTCGGACGCCTGGGAATCAAACGTCACAAAAAGAACCCGCTCACCACGGCGGCAGGCGGCCTCGGCGAACGCCCCACCCAGCGTTGTCTTGGCCGTGCCCGGACTGCCCGTCACAAGCACGCTCGCGCCGCGCAGATACCCTCCGCGCAGCATCGCATCCAGACGCGCCACACCCGACGACACCCGGCGCTGGCTGGCCGGCGGTTCCTCAGCCGGCATGCGGTCACCCGCCACCTCCAGCCCGGTGTCGGTGATGACCAAGGGCGCCTCGTTCTCCGAGAAGCCGGAACCGCGGTACTTCAGGACGCGCAGGCTCCGCTGCGAGACGCCGCTGACCACGGCATGGCGGAGCGTGAGCGCACAGTCCACGAGGTACGCATGGGGGTGAATGAAGCCACCCGGGGACTCAGGATCCGCCTCTGCGTTCAGCGCCTTCGCGGTGATCACCGCCGTCAATTCATGCGCGAGTAGCCATTCGTGCAGCCGCTCCATCTCCCGGCGCGCCGCCTCCGGATCGGCCAGCAGGCCCAGCAGCACGTCGAGGGAATCGAAAACGATGCGGCGGGCCCGCATCCGCCGCACCTTGCTGCCGAGGGAGGCCAGCAGGCCGTGCAAATCGAACGGACCCGAGGCGACCAGATCCGGCCCCGGACGCGCATCGAGGAAGAAGAGGTTCCGCCGCTGCAGTCCCGGCAGATCCCAGCCGAAGGTGGAGGCATTCGCCACGATGCGGCTGGCGCTCTCCTCGAAGGCCACAAAGATGCCCGGCTCGCCTTCGTGACGCGCACCGTTCACCAGGCCTTGCAGGGCCAGCACGGTCTTGCCGGATCCGGGACTTCCCACCACGAGGGTCGTCCGTCCGCGCGGAAGGCCTCCGCGCATGATCTCATCCAGACCTTCGATGCCCGTCGGTGCCTTTGCGAACCGGATTGCCTGGGTGCGTCGCGGCTTCATACGTCGTGGGAAACTGGATACCGTTCGCCCCGGGCCTCCGTCATGCCGGCGGCGCCGCCCCGCCACAGCGGACCCCATGCGCCGATCGGCGGAGTCCGCATGATTCCGATGAATCCCGACGCGTGAAGTCGGCCAATACCGGCTGGAAGCGAGGACATGCAGTCACGAGAGTAAAGCGCCGGCGACCAGGCGCAAGCGCCACGTAGACCGGGGGTTTAGGACGATAATCGGATGCATTAGTAAACCCTGACCGGCTGGCATCGCCGTTGACGCGGAGCGAAGATCGGCACGGACTCGGACATGCCCTACCACGTGGCCGGAGTCATCGCCGCCGTCGCGTTTCTGTTCACGGTGGCCGGCGAGATCTTCCAGCTGCGCAAGGTGCTGCGACGCCGGCGCGACTACCTTCGCCAGGTGCCGGGGGCCGGACGGCCAACCGCCATCCTTTCCCTCAACCAGATCGTCAGCGTCTTCCTCGCCACCTACGCTTTCTTTCTTTACGCCGTCAGCCTGCGGCCGGTGAACCATTACCTGGCCTGGCCGCGCCTGATGGCGGCGCTGATGGCCGTCGTGCTGCTGCACCAGCTCTACCTGGACCGGCGGTCCCGCGCCACCGCCCTCGCCTTCGGCGGCGCCGTGCTGGCCTTGCTCGCCGCGCCCCTCGTCCTCCTGCCCGGTCCCTGGCGCACCTCGGGGGTGCTCGCCGCCCAGCTCCTGGTCGTGACCGCCACGGTCGTGCTGGCCCAGGGCTACACCCATCAGGTGGTGTTGATCCGCCGGTCGGGACGCACCGGCGCGGTTTCCCTCCGGTTCCATCAGTGCGTCCTGCTCGCCGGAGTGACCACGGTCGCTTTCGGTCTGACCATGGGATGGCGTCAGGGCTGGCCGCTCATCCTCCTCGCCTCTGTCAGCGCCACCTTGAAGCTCATCACCCTGTGGCACTTTCGCTGGGTGCGGCTCAGCCCGGAGGCCCGCCGCCGTCGGGAGGCGGCAGACGAGGGCGTCGGCTAACCTGCACGTATCGCTTTTTCCATGACCGAAGACGCTCCCCTTGACCTCACCCGGCTGGCCCGCACCGATCCGCTGGAGATCTACCGTTACCGCGACGGTCTGTACGCCGTCGACCTGCTCACCGCCGCACTCTGCGAGCTCGATTTCTTCACCCGCCTCCAGGGTCACCCGTCCGATCTCGACGGAATCTGCCGCCGTTTCGACCTCCAGCCACGTCCGACTGACGTGATGCTGACGCTCTTCACCGCCGAAGGCTACCTGCGCAACGACCACGGATGCTTTCATATCACCCCGCTGGCGGAGGAGCACCTGGTCGGAACGTCGCCTTTCTCCCTCGCCCCGTATTTTGCCTCGCTCAAAGACCGCCCGGTCGTGCGGGACTACGTCACGATCCTGCGCACGGGCCGCCCGGCCGGCTGGGGCAGTTTCCGTGACGCCAAGCCCTGGGGTGACGCGATGCTCACCGAAGACTTCGCCACCACGTTCACCGCCGCGATGGACTGCCGCGGCTTCCACCTCGGTCCTGCGCTGGCGCGCGCCGTGGAACCCGGTGGGCGCACCCGTCTGCTCGACATCGCCGGCGGATCCGGGATCTACGCGTGCGCCCTCGCGGCGCACCACCCGGGTCTGCAGGCCACCGTGTTCGAACGCCCGCCCGTGGACGCCATCGCGCGGACCATGATCCGCAAACGCGGCTACGACGCGCGCGTGGCCGTCGCGGCGGGCGACATGTTTGCCGCGCCGCTGCCCCGCGGGCACGACCTGCACCTCTTCTCCAACGTGCTGCACGATTGGGACACCGACAAGGTGCAGTCGCTCCTCGCCGCCTCATTCGCGGCCCTCGACGACGGCGGCATGATCCTCATCCATGACGCCCACCTCAACGCCGACAAGACCGGGCCGCTCCCTGTGGCGAAGTACTCGGCGCTGCTGATGAACGTGACCGAGGGCAAATGTTACTCGATCCGCGAGATGGAGGACCTGCTGTCCGCCGCCGGATTCACCGCCGTGCGGTTCACCCCCACCACCGCGGACCGCAGCCTCATCACCGCCCTCAAGGCCTGACCGAAACCACCCTTCAGCCCACCGCCCCACCTCCGACGCCAATGTTCGTAATACGAACATTGACCGTCATCACCTCGGGCTTCTCAGAGGTAAAATGAAGAAAATCCAATGTTCGTATTACCTGAATCCCGAAGTAGGATTGAGTGGGAAGGGTGGTGAAGGTGGATTGGGAT